>Ga0307511_10003008_pt1 | contig 17426 bp, 13 predicted proteins | sample 13_EM_MG_FD_200266 | JGI IMG/M metagenome (GOLD analysis project Ga0307511, IMG submission 200266) | Populus trichocarpa ectomycorrhiza microbial communities from riparian zone in the Pacific Northwest, United States - 13_EM | ecosystem: Host-associated > Plants > Roots > Unclassified | place... | reverse complement strand
CCCCTCCCCTCCTCGCGGGCTATGCACTGCACTTTCAACTCCATACCCCTCCGCGAGTTGTGCGCAGCAGCCTCATCACCATGATCTTACCCAACCTCGACCACACAGTCTTGGTAGTCAAGTTTCTAGGGCCTAACACTAACAGATTTGGTCAGAGTGCGTAGCACTAGGCTAGGTTGGAGCAATTTGTGACAATATTGGCCCCCCCCCCTAGCAGACATAGGGAGACTGTCTGTCTGTTGTTGTTATTGCTGCTGTTATCTCCTCACAAGAGCTTGTCCACGAGGACAAACCGTAGGATGTAACACCCGCTGATATCAGTCATGCAAGTATCGTAGGCATCTATATGCATATACATATCCCATGTCAAATCAGAAATCAGCACTGGAAGGAGCTATGCAAAAAAGGCAAAAAATGGAGCACTAAATGTCCACAAGAAGAGTAATTCAGAGGGCTCTCATTGAAATCAGCTAAATCCACTTTATCTAGGCCCACTGCCCCCGCGGGTTATGCGTGGTACACCAGAAACTTGACCATCTACGTAGTCTGCTCCATCCTCCGTGGAATGCCCTCAACTCTCTCCCCCGTTTTTCACAAAATGTCTTCTGCCCACTCAGCCCCGATATTGCTGTTTCCAATACATCTGGGCTGGATACCGCCGGCATAGGACTACCCCAGCCAGGTTGCGCGCAACACATCATGGCACAGCCACCAGCGCCTTCAGCCCCCACCTCTGATGCGCTGCTCCTGTTATGCGGTTCACATCAGCCCTGCAGCAACCTGGTAATATCCCTGGGAATTCATCATTCATTTTGTGATGCCTTCAAGGCCTCTATCAAGGGTGCCCATACCCAGAACAATAGAAGCTGACCACCTACGCCTTACTTGTTCTATAAGCTAATGGACCCTCAATACATCGGGAGCTCTGCTGGTGATACCAAGATGCAGTGGGTGTCAATCATTCTGTGCAGTCGCATCATCGTGCACGGACAGCCCTGATAACATATTCTAGCAACAGCAGACACTCGGCATATCACACTTGCCTGGCATATCACACTTGCAGCTTCAATGTTGAACACATTGAACGGAGATTGCCTGAGGCTTGGCAGAGGGAGTTGAGGGTGCCGTGGGGGGGATAGTTGAGGGTAACCCACGGAGGGGGAGGGAGGTGAAGGCGCTGCGAGGTGTGCTGAGATGAAGCGCCATGCACAGCCCGCGGGGGATGAGGAGGTTGAAGACGTTGCTAATTGTGCCGAGGGAGGGAGTTGAGAGAAGGTGCTGCGCACAACCTGCGGAGGAAGGCATGCCCCAAATTAGCCTACATCTTACAGGCTCCGCCCTAGGTTATCCCATAATCCTCGACACATCAAATGAAGAGAGGGCTATCAACCCCGTTCGCCACAAATGTAACAATATACATCCCAATAACATACTAAACCCGAAACTCACTCCGCCCATTCAAACTCATCTTATTCCCAAAATTTGATTCCACATACCTACTGTACCTTAATGAACAATGATTCAGTACCTGATATAGAAGATGTGTCCCTAGGTCTAGAAGATTCCCCGCAGCAAGTGTATGTGTATGTTGTATGTTGTCTGTGTAAATCCGGTAACGTTGGCTTGTGTGTACGATGACAACATTAGGTACAAAGTGTATGCATGTATATGTATATGGTACATGTATCTTATCGTTATGCTAAAATACTCGTTTATCTCGTCCAATTGTAATTTTTTACGCCACAACCCTTCCAATTGGCAATTGAGCTGCATGCAATTTGCAATTACGTGACCCGTACCTATACGAGAAACACCCACCCCACCAGACCTACCATCATCCAATAATACATAATCTCTCAGAAAAGCAATTCGAATCTCCCAATCAACCTGATCAAGCAACCAAACTACCTAAATTCCCCCCCCCCCCCAATTAGGCAAAAAGCCCACCCCGGCAAGAAAAAAAAAAAAAACAGCGAGAGAGAGAAAAAAAAGGTTAAGATTGAAAGGAAGCTACCTACCGTATGGTGCGTTGCCGGGGCAACCGTTTCCTGTACAACAAACAAGCTAGCGAACCAGAGAAGTACAACAAATAGAGGAATTCAAAACCTCAAACCTTACTAACTGTTACTCTTTTTCTCCTCCGCATCAAGTGTTTGCCTTAATACCTTGGTACACACAGGATTAAGACATACTTTCCCCCGCAGACAGCGACATAAGGCGCCCATCTACCTCTCAGCTCCAAAAAACCCACATCTTCTACTCCGGATCCTCAAATACACATACGCATCGATATAGCTATGAGCATCCGGCAGATCGAGGCCCGCTTCGCGCAGCTTGGGGTAAACAACGAGGAGAATGTGAACCCCAAAGGAGGCGCACCAGCATCATCATCATCTGGGGCAGTAAAGGTACTATAACCATAACCATCATCACACACACACACACATACACACATACAAATACAACACGACAGATTCATTCTTTCATTCATGTCCATTTACATAAGCTAACTAACCTACCGCCAGAAACAACTTTCTGCCGCTGCAGTCTCCAGCACTGTCGCAGCGCTCACCGCTCTCGCCCAGCAACAGCACCAGAGCGAGCAACAAAAATCCGAGACCCAAAACGCCCATCAATCATCCACATCATCATCTGGATCCGCCCGCCACCCCCTCCTCAAACTCGCCGTCTCAAACCAACAATCCAATACAACCCCTTTCCCGTCCTCCACCCCCGCCAGTAGTTCCTCAAACTCGGTGACCCCCGCACAGAAAGCAGAATGGGCGAAAATGCTCCCCCCCCCCTCTCCCAACCGCATTCCCCACGCCTCAGGCCCCACAAAATCTACAATCTCCCACATCACCCTCCCAAACCGCAGCCCCACCTCCACTGCCACCCTCTCCTCTCTTCAAGTCACCCTCCCCCCGGCGCACCACACCCCCGCCCCGCGAGAGTTCCACCTCGGTATGTTCGAGATAGGCAAGCCCCTCGGAAAGGGTAAATTCGGGAGAGTCTATCTAGCCAAAGACAAGGTCACAGGGTTCGTCTGCGCACTGAAAGTCTTGCACAAAAAGGAGTTGCAAGCAGCAAAAGTCGAGAAGCAGCTCCGTAGGGAAATCGAGATCCAAAGTAATCTTCGGCATCCAAATATACTCCGGTTGTTTGGCCATTTCCATGATTCGTCGAGGGTGTTTTTAATTTTGGAGTTTGCGGGCCAAGGAGAGCTATATAAGATTTTAAGGAAAGCGGGGAAATTCGATGAGCCTACTGCTGCGTCGTATGTTGCGCAGATGGCTAGTGCACTAAGTTACCTCCATAAGAAACATGTTATCCACAGAGATATCAAGCCGGAAAACATCCTTGTTGGGATCCAAGGAGAGATCAAGCTCTCTGATTTCGGTTGGTCGGTTCATGCACCCACTAACCGCCGTCAAACTATGTGCGGTACACTTGACTACCTCCCACCAGAAATGCTCGACGGTACCGCAGCCTACAACGAGAAAGTCGACCTTTGGTCTTTGGGCGTCTTGATGTATGAATTTCTTGTTGGAGCGGCACCATTTGAAGATGAGCCTGTGCAGACACAGAAGAGGATCGTCAAGGGTGATATGTCTGTGCCAAGTTGGGTATCCTGGGAGGCGAAGGACTTGGTTATGAGGTTACTGCAGACGAACCCAGACTTGAGGATTCCGCTCTCAGAGGTGGAGAGGCATCCGTGGATTGTGAGGCACTGCGCACCGGCGGCAGCTGCGGGGGAGGTTCCACGGGGAGTGGCTCCCAAGAGAAGTGGCAGCGGAAGTGCGAATTTGGGACCGAAAGTAGCTGAGAGAGCGAGGCCGCCGCAGAAGGCAAGAGAGTAGGAACCGCCATCATATAAGGTTGGAAGTTGCCCTGAGGCCCTCCAGCTGTCTTTTCTTGCCAGTCTGTTGGTCACAACATCATTCATACCTGTTCACATTATCACCACACCGCTACGGACCTCCACCACACACATCTTCTGGTACATTCTGTCTCCATCTTTGATTTTTCCTTTTTGCTTGGGCGTTATTTATAGGCAGGAGCCATTGGGCTGGGAAGCGTGTGATAAGTGAGCTGTGTGAACAAGAATGTTAGATGTTCTGGATGAGTATCAAGGACAAAAATGCCAATTGCTTTCAGAGACGGGGTCAACAACATATTTTCAGCATGATCAACTGGGATAATAATCAGTTTGCTTATTTGCGTAAGGAAACAATTTCATTTTCTGCATTGTTTTTTCCAATTTCGTCTTTTTAGTGGCGTAATGCGTTGTGCGTTATTGTTTTCAACTGGCTCATTCTATTTGCCGACCTATATCAGTCGCAGTTAGCTTGTTTATTTATGTGTTCCCTCAACTCACCACCACGCATGTAGGTACTTGCGTCTCTCAACCTACCTTTTTAAAAGTACAAATAACCATCCCACAACCAGACAGATCCTTCGTCATCCCCCCATTGCACAATGCGGCATAATGCAATCAACTACAACGGTATAACCGCCCATCATCGCTGCTTGTCTGAACCCATCGTATCAAATAGTATCATCAACTCTTCACGCTTCTGGAATGATCCACCATCATATGTAACCATTCGCCAACTCTTTCCTGTTGTAACAAATCATATATTGTACCCTGACCACCACTGCTATCATGCATCTCCTTCATCACAAGCAAACATTCCTTCATCGCCTGAGCCACGGAGGTTCGCTTTGCCTGCACTATAGGGATATACTCTTCTCGTTTCAGTTCAGTGAGGTCCACAACAACATGTTCCCCTTTTCCGCCTGTCTCGCCACCAGTACATAAAATCTCTTTCTCAGACCGTACCCGCATACTCTCGCGCCCCGTTGTGTCGATAAATGTTCGAGTACTAGACTAATGATGCCATAAACCAAATGATTGATGCTAGGCTCTTTGATATCCGGATGAGAAGCTGAAACATTTATTAGCACTGCTAGTGAACAAACTCTTGACTATCGAACGAAATACCTGCAACCCGTAAAATCCGCTTTTATCTCTTTATATACCTCCTCCTCCTTCGTCCCATCCAGACTTACTCGTTCACTATGCCCCAGAATTGCCTTAATCGGTATCTCTTTTAATGAGCGGAGTCTGAATCCTACCCTGTCCTCCGCTTGTTTGATATTCATGTCGGAATTGTCACATTTTCTACTTCAGCTTTCGCTTCTTGTTGCTGTGATCGTTCAACTGAGCCAGGATCTTTTCCAACCAAAAAATACTTACTAGTAACTAACCGAGTACGAGTACTTCCGATATGGATTGGATCTATTGAAGGGCCGTTAAGGCCCGGATGTAATGGTATATTGGGGGCCCCCACAGTATATTATAGTAGCCTGTGTTTACTTTTATTTTTATATATATTCTTTTATATAATTTGAGGTTTAAGAGTTGGGCGGTGAAAGGAGCAGGCATAGGTATGGTAATGTGAGTGATTGTGTGAGTAGTGGTTTAGGTTTTAGATATTTTTTCATACGAGTAGCGTTAGTAATGAAGGGATTATATTGTATATTGATGTCTTGGTCGGGATAGATGTATATCAAGAGTTGGTATCGAGTTAAGGGTACACTTTTAATCAATGTTTACTTATAGTGGGTACCTAGATATTTCGGTATGATGTAATGCTTGAGGATGGCATATGCTGCAGCAGCCAAGACTGATGATGGGCAATATACCGAATCAGCCTGGCCCGCTCATGCATTGTATTGCCCCGCCGTGTGACGTTACCAAGGCCGATACCGCTGCATGCCCCTCATGCAGTATACATCTCGTTACTCAAGACAAAGCATGTAAGACAAGCTAATTGAACGATTGGTTGTACAGTACGAGTCAACAGATAAACAGACACCAGATGAAACGGCTTCCCGGCAACCAGCGGATCAATGTGCAGTTGAGTGTGCAGTTTCGGTCCATGCACTGACTCTTCATTTGTCACCGGAAGAGCTTATTACAACTCTAAAGCCGGGAAACAAAAATCCCTCCCAGGGAATATTTCCTCGGGTATACGATTATATATAATAATCGGGTATAATATGCGAACACCTTTCTAAAAAAAGATTGTAACATACTTATGACAAGCGAGTCTGTCATCTGCCTTATTTGTCTCAGCCAAACCAGAACGGGTAAATCTAAAATACGGCAGTTTTGCTGTTAGGGATATGTAAATTACAGTTGCAACATCTGGCAAGGGAGAAGCTCGGAGTTAGTCCCCGGATTTATTCCCTTCATGTCACGGGTCTGCACCTCTTCTAAGAGGCCCCGAAATCTCTAACGCTACATCCCGGTGTACCTAAAACACACTGCTTCTGGGGCAAGTAGAAATTTTCCGCTCGGCATGGGAGACCTAGTAGAGTAGGTACCGGTACCTACAGAGTATGACCAACGATGGGACTCCGCAGCTGTAGAAAAGACGGGACGGACGGGATTGATGGAATGGGAAACCGATGCGTCCATGCGTGCCTCGGGTATTACCAACCAGTCGGGGAGACGCGGTCGTGATGAGTATAACACTCTAGAACAATGAACTCATTGGCGTTGCATCCTCAGGAATGCGGTTTCTAGCTGTAGAAATGACGGAACTAGATTCAGGGGCAGTTTGGAGGCTGGTAGAGAAACTGCTGCAGCTAATTTGCATTTTGAGGCTCACCAGCAGATGTCGAAAGTCCACATCCCTTGCTGCCGCAAATGACAGTGTTAGTGAGAGCATGCACGGGATTGAGAAGAAAGTAAAATGAAGCTCCGAGGTAGCATGGGTTGCTGCACAGAAAAAAAGCCAAAACACTCCACAGCATCAGGAGCTTTCACTTGTATCAGCAGGGCATGGAGGTTGCAAAGCAAGCAAGCAACCCTAGTCCATTACCGTGTAGATCAGATCTCAGCTGAAGTTCGATGGGGCGAAGTAAAAATAATTGGCCTGCAAGAAGAGGGCTGAAGGCGAGGACCAGGTATCGAAGGGGTTTACCTAGGTACCTGTAGGGCCGGGACGCTGGCCAAGGCCCCACCAGTAGGGGTTCGAAGGGGGCACAGCCAAGCACCGGCGCCCACCTTCATGCACAGTTACGAGGTGCAAGTTTGGCACTCTCCCGGAATGGGTTCGCCGTGTTGAGGGCGAGGTTTTTCTCACTTTGTACAGTACCTACCGGTATGTTTGTGGATCACACCCCATGTTTCCTACACTTAAAATTGTGATATCAATCTGTTATCTATAACTAAAGGGAGGACAGATATGCTTATATAGCGAAGTCTAGTAAGCGAGGTTTACGATGTTTCGATCACGGCGATAGAGCAGGATCGAGACACATAAGGCGGAACAAGAGGGATCGGCATTTTATATATTAGAGTTCCTTTTACCCTTTAGCTCCACTTCATCGGCCTTCACGCCTCACCACGACATGGTAAGCGTGTTGCTACGGTAACTACTTTGGGAGTCCAGTGCCACAACTCGCGGGCTCGATCTGCTTATGAGGAACCTCACTTTGTATGAAACTTATCCTCGCGACCAATCCCAGGGCGTCCTCTTTATATGTGCAGTTGTCTCCGTTGTATTGCTCTGGGATGAAGATGCATATAATAATACCCTACTAGTAAATTAAAGCTTAAAGACTCTGTGGGTGGGTTGACGACCACTCCTCTCTTCCCTGAGCTGCAGCTGAGTCCTTGAATTGGCCTCCGAAGCTTTCTGGTAACATCAAGTGGGCAGTATCGGGAGCTTCTGACAGGGGTACGTACGTAGGTCCGCCCCGTCGTTGGTCCCGGCGGATTGACTTCCAACCACACCCGCCCCAAGCTAGTCTAGCCCCAGGCCCCATTCCACCATATGCAAGCAAACACACCGTCTTCGAACTGGTATCAACACCATCGAATTGGTTCTAGGTCGAGAGAAAAGGGTATCTTTAGGAAAGAGAAGAGAGAGGTAGGTCTCTCCGAATTGTGCAGAAAGCCCTGAGCAAGGGACAGAGAAAGCCCAAGCCTCTCTGCTAGTAGATACATGTGTACAATCCTCCCTGCTCAATAATTCCCCAGCATATACGCGGTTTTCGTTGTGCTTCACTTCGTTCTGAGATTGTGTCACGTTGCCCGCTGTGGCTAGCACATTATTGAGGAATTTGCCTTTTCATTTTATTGGATTTGCGTTCGTTCTTGATAGTGTGAAGTGTTCAGTTTTGGCGTTACCTACCCAATACTGTGTTCGATTCCACGCCTGTTGATCATAGGCACAAGTCGGGTCAGGTGCGAGGGAGTGCAAAAGGGCCGGAGTCAAGCAAGAGATTAAGTAGCTGCACGCAGAAACGTTATAGTGGCAGGCCCAGAGAAAGCGACAGGGGAGCAATCAAGCAATCATTTGGCAGGCAGGCAAAGAGCTGCAGCAAGCAGGCCAGAGGTTGAGCAGGGCTGTAGCACTCAGACTTGAGGCGTCTCAATTCGCTGTTTCCGATACTTCATATCCCACACACTCTCTCCCACCCACGGCGTACCTCCACAGCACCTGCCACACCCTCACTCATTTATACTTTTGACACTGCTATCTGGGCTTTGCCGTGGTTAACGACTCTTCTTCCCCCAACAAACAACCTGCAAGCCGAGTGGACGTTTTCCCAGAGTTCCCCCGGGGAAGAACAACACCCGTTTTCATTTCTCACTCTGCAAGAAATTACCTGCCACAGCCTGTGCCTCCAGAGCCCGAGTCAGCTGGAAAGAGACACCCGCCGTCCCCTCCCTTGCACTGCCCTGTAGTCGGGAGGCACATACACCACACAAATACCCACCCACCATAATATTCATAGTTTTCTCCAACAATAGCCTTAGACGGGAGTGAGAAGGATCAACCAGGGACTCCAACATGTCGGGTACTCCGGGTCCAGCTGTATGCACCCCCCTTCCCATGATTACTTATGTGTTCGCTCTTCCATCATTGTTTGTTTTGACGTGATACTTCAACGGTCGTTCTTTCGCCGGATACTGGTCTCTAACCGCACTCAGATCCAGCCCTTGCGGATACATAAACATTCATCGTCACAAGACTTCGACGCAAACCCCTCAAATTCACCACAGCCTCCTCGACCGTTGTCGGAGTTGGGCACACTTGCAGGGCGGCGAAACAGTGTGCAGTATAAAGTTGCGAGGGTGAGTGTGCTATCTGTCTCGCCGCGGCACAATTGAAAACTGACGCATGCGAATAAACAAACAGAGATTCGGCGAAGATATGGCAGCCTTAGGCGGAAGTACACGAGCATCACCGCGGGCATTTTGGCTCGGGAACCTTCAAGAGAATACAAAGGTGAAGGACTCACCAGCTCCTTCACCGAGGAGGACGTCGTTGGAGAATCTTAAAAAGGCATCGAGAGTACAAAACAATAAGCTCCTGAAGCAACATCTCCACAGCCCTAGTCCGTCACCGGCCTCAGGCCGCCCCATAAGCATGCCACCACAGAGTTCCGGATCCCCATTAAAGCTGGAAAGCACACCATTGAAGAGTTCCTTAACATCGCCAAAGAAGACTGATCCCAATTCCCCACCCCGGACTCAAACAACCCCCCCGAAGAGTGCAACCCTAACATCCATTATGCGGGGTGATAATAGCACGCCAATACGTGCTGGAAAGTCTTCTTTGTTGGCATCATACAAGGTTAATGGGCGGAGTGACATCGAGGAAGGCACAGACGGGGAGGACAGTACAAACGCAAGCCCCAACCGTAGGAAAGCTGTGACATTCAATGACGTGCCAACCCAAGTTGAATACGAATTGATCACACCAGTGCCCTCTGTCGACGGTTCCCCCTCTATCAGTTATGATTCACATGACAGTGAGGACGATGATGACGATGAGTACGATTATGACAACACGCCAGTCATCGAACCAGACCATTGGAGGGATATGCCAGAACGGGTAGCAACCCCCCCTCGGCTGGGCGACCCATTCCGCGCATCGCCATCACCGACTGGGCGGCCCCTCCCACCATTGCCAGGCACCCCCCTCTCACGGTCTGACAGTTCTTCATCCAATCGCCCACTGCCAAGCATTCCCTTCAAGTCGCAGATTCAGAGCCAGCAGCAAATATCTCTTCATGAAAAAATGCAGATGATGATGCAGAAGAGTAATGCAGAGTTACATCCAGACCCAAACGCGCATGTGGAGGAGGAACGTGAATTTGGGACAGCACTTGGGATTTCTTTCGAAGAATTGGCTCTAAATGAAGGGAGGGACGAGGAAACAGACGATGATAGGACAATAAGCCCCGAGCCCTTTCAAAAGGAGACTACCTTGGACAATTACGAAACCGGTGCAGGGCCATACTCTAAGTCCATGCAATTTGACAAAGAGTTTGACTTCAAACGGCCAAAGAAAATCTCGCGAGATTCTATTCGCCGTCATGTTACTCGACGGGATGGATCCACATCCTCTATCGGGAGCAATGAATCTGGGGAGACTTTAAGCACTGTATGTGATGGAAAAGAAGAAGAGCAGTCTAAAATCGAGGGGGCAAGGACTATCGATATGAGTATAGTTCCTGTATACAATTCAGCACGCCCTACTTCAAGATATGCCACGAGATCCCCCGATGCTGAGTCTGAAATAATAGCCTCTGAGGGTTCTGAATACGCTGGCGGTGACAATGATTCAAGATACAGTGAGACCGGTGATGACGATTCCGACGCTACACCTACAGCCGGAACACCAAGGGCTATATCACCAATAGCGACAGCCACTAGTTTACCGGACCCTACAGAAAACGCGCCTATTCTTTCCGCCCCAGTTCCTGCTAGCCCACCAACCCCTCCAAAGGAAGATGAAGTTCTAGAGAAACGATTGAGTTTATCTCTCCCTGAGTTCACCGCAGAATCTAACACTGATGGGCTTGGTCTAATGGCTTTCATGGCTCCATCTCCCCCACCGATTACTGCACCCAGTGCAGCTGCAGAACCAACTCCTGTTCCAAGCCCGGAGCCAACACCAGTACTCACAACGACCCCTATTCTCCCTCCCCCTATCAGTCCAAGGGAGCAGCACTTCGACCGTCCCTCTACCCCTGAAAATCAGCACATCGAAATCGACGAAGATCTTGAACGTACCCCTGAGTCCGTAATACGCCATAAGGTTTATCACAGTGATGAGGATTCGGAATATGATGAGTACTATGAAGGGACTGAGGATGGAGAGGAAGCAGGCGAACCCGCCCAAGCTGAGAGTGAAGCCGACAGCTCCTCGCGCGCCGAAACACCCCAGATCGTAGAGCCGCGCCGCTCTCCTTCACCGATTCCAGAAGATGCTGCAACAATTCGCGCACCGGGCGGTAAGCTGCGAACCCGACCAAGCGCAACCCCAGCAGATATGGCAGCAATGGCCGCGCAAAGGAGGCAAGTCAGCGGGGATCATACTAATGCAGCTAGAATGGCAGCCGAAACAGGGTCTAGTGACGAAGAGGGTTCCGAAGAAGAAGAGGAGGAGGATGAGAACGAGGACGAGGGGGAGGAGGAAGAGGGGGAGGAGGGAGATGAGGAAGATGACAAGGAGGGAACTGCCTCTGGCCCTGCTAACCCGAAAGGAAAAATACCAATGAGGAAGTCATCTCGGAAAAGCTTGAGAATGCCAACACTAGACGAGCTTAACATAGATCTTAATTTAGAGGAGGAATTTGATCGCGTCATGGAAACTCAAAAACGGGGATATCTGATGAGACACAGCACCCGGGTTATTCACGCTTCGAGCCGAGACATTGATGAAGAACCAACTGCTCGCCCCCAAGGCCACAAACGTACACAATCCTGGCAAGTGGAACCGTGGAAGGGGGCTGGAAGACGACGCAGCACACGTAATTCACTGGGTCAAACCGGAGGACAGCAGGATGGAACAGCACCCCCCATGCCGGGGCAGACTAACCCCGCACCAGCGCTACATCTCGCGCCACCCCCAGCAACTGCTGGGATGGAAGGCCAAAAACCACCCACTCCACCTGAGAATGGAGAGCGCGGTAGACTCTTTGTTAAGGTCATTGGCGTGAAAGATCTTACATTACCAATGCCACAGCGTGAGCCTACCTGGTTTTGCTTGACCTTGGATAATGGCCTTCATTGCGTTACCACTTCGTGGTTGGAGCTGGCTAAGAATGCACCAATTGGGCAAGAGTTTGAGCTGTGAGTTGCTCTATTTACGTGATGTCTCCGATCCTTGTACTAATTGAATCACAGTGTCGTCTTGAACGATCTGGAGTTCCAATTGACCCTGCAGACCAAACTCGAGAAACCCCCTCCAAAGGCCGTTGCCACTCCACCTACCCCACCACCCCAACCACAAAAGATGCCTAAACCAAAGTCAACTTTCAGCAGGGTGTTTATCTCACCGAAGAAGCGCAAGGAGCTTGAGAGACAACAAAGGGAACAGCAACAGCTCTTACAACAGCAACAACAACAGGCCCAAGCCCAAGCTCAAGCCCAGAAGACTCAACCGGAAGAACCCTTGAGTGCGTGGGAATTACTCAATGGCCTCGTAGCTCGGGATGGTAGCTTTGCTCGGTCATATGTTTGCTTAAAGGACTTTGAACAAAAGGCATACGGCAGGCCGTTCATCACCGAGATTAATTGTTTTAACGAATGGGCAATCGAGCCGGGTAGTTTAAAGACAAAGCGAGGAAACAATCCAGTGAGACGGCCGCCTTACAGGATTGGGAAACTTGAAGTTCAGATGCTCTTTGTTCCAAAGCCACCGGGAATGACTGACGTAAGGTTACCGCCCTCCTCTCCATATTCATTAGCTAAAGACATTACAGAAGGATCTTCCTAAAAGCATGGCTGCTGCTATCCGAGAACTCAAAGAAGCTGAAAACATGGTAGCGAGAAGTTGGGAGGGTTATCTTTCCCAACAAGGAGGTGACTGTCCTGTAAGTTGATGCCCGTATTCATTCACATACATTCCGCGGTGCTAATGATCCCTAGTACTGGCGGCGACGCTACTTCAAGCTTATAGGAGCCAAATTGACTGCGTATCACGAAGTTAATCGTCAACCCCGAGCTACCATCAATCTGGCTAAGGCTATTCGATTGATCGACGACCGACCCTCTCTTACCGAACCGGAAATCCCAACTACGAATGGCAAACGCAGAAAATCAGCTTTTGCCGAAATGGAGGAGGGTTACATGTTCGTTGAAGAAGGGTTCCGTATTAAGTTCCAGAATGGTGAAACCATTGATTTCTATGCCGACAATGCAGAAGACAAACAAGGATGGATGGATGTGCTTGGAGAGACCATTGGAGGTGGCCAAGAAAACAGAAACTGGTGTGAGCTCATCCTAAACAAGGAGAAGATGGATAGGGAACAGGCTACTGCTACTCAGCAACGGAGGATTCAGCAACAGCAGGTGCAAATGCAACAGTTTGAGAAGTCTTACATGCCTTCTACCCCGGGGCGCAACGAACATACTAGCAGCCGGACAGACCTCGGCGATGACCGCCCTTCCCCTCCACCAAAGTCTACTAAAAGGCCAGTGTCTGGAATACCGGTAGGGTACCCGCAGGGGTCGATTGGCTCGGTTAATTCTACTATCTCTCTTGGGCGATAGGATATCGAAAGCCGTGGTTCTGCTATCATCTAGATTATATCACGTCTAGGCGCTCCACTTCCTTCCAACCCTAACTTTGCTGGGCCTTCGTTCCCTTTTATTCTACGCGCTCTACTCGTAGAACGCTTTTTTGCTACTGTTGATTTCCTCATTTACCTTACCTGCACAGAGCCTAGGTTTCTCGGAGCAATGATCTTTCATTTCTTATGTACAAATTACCTTGCTCGTTTCTTTCTATATTGGTGGTCTGGTGGCATCGGTGTGTTGGATAATGGTCTGATGGGTGTGTTTGGCGTACTTTTATCATTTGCATTTTGCGTTGAGGATCGTTACTACTTACTTACCCTTATATACCCATGAGGTTCCTCGGGGCGCGTGCCAAGTATGCATGTGCGTGTACCTGCTTTACTTGTTCGCGATGTAAGCTATACGGTAGCCATTGGATAGGTGGGAAGGTGTGTGGGGTTTCTGTCTCGGAATTTTCTGTTTGATACCGCTCCTGGCCTTTGCCTGTATCTCCTCTTTTTTCTCTTCCATTGCACAGCGGCCCTTTGGTACTTCTCTACCTTTCTTTTCTGGCTGAGCTGGGCGTGTAAGTTGTTGATTCGTTGTTATTACTACTCTACTATGTAATGTTTTTAACTCGCTGCTTTTCTTTAAGCTTGTGTTTATTGTTTTCTCTTTGTTTACCTTGCAAACAATTTTTCTTTGAGTTATACCTTTCAAAAACCATAGTTGTGTTTGGGCTGGTGGAGGATATGGAAGAATAGGGTTGGCGAATTGCGAGGAATGGAATGCATATGCATATGGGCTTTGGAACCTTTGTGGAGTAATGTGCTTAAGATTGTGTGTTGTGATTGCTTGGTAGCTTTGATTCCAAAAGACTTGAATTTTGTGCTTGCCTCCTCCACATTTATTCCTATCTCAAGGTTTCATTTTCGTATGACTTAGTTTAAGAATAGGATGCAGATTTCTTACGACAATCCCGCCCATTCCTCGCTGGTATATATGCTTCCACATAATATTGAGTGAGGGTCACATATGCTAGCCCTACAACCATGCGACAAACCCCTTCTCATTGCTAAGATACCCGTGGCGTAATGGGTATGTTCATTCATGGTCTGACAGTCTGCTAGTCATTCATCACATGTAAAAAGTCTCTAGTTACCCTGAACTAGCCACGCCGCATACAATGAAAAGCCCTGTGCGAATGTAGTTTCACCCGATACGTTATACGTCTCAGAATACAAATGCCCCGGGATGCAAACCAAGGGAATTACGCGGGCCAATATTAGCATGTGAAAAGAGTTGAAGCGGGCGGAGCAAAACAAAAGGTTCACCACGGACTCCAGTTGTGAAGGAGTACGCGGCTAGTCCCCCCAGGAGGAGCCCGAAGATGCGAAATTATTCCGCAACACTCGGGGGTCTAACCCCTGGTAGCTTAGTTGTCGTGCACCCACCCCAACAGCAACCGAGGGACTAATCGGTCGGCCACTGAAGGGGTGGGGATGATGGTGAGAAGGGAAAAGGGAATAACAGCCCCAGCCCAGCTAAAAGCATCCTATCAGCCGATTGACTGTACTCGTAGTTCAGCCTAAGGCTATGGCAGAGCCCGACGCCAGACTAGACGGTCCCTCCCTTTGTCTTCAGGGCATGACGCCCAACCTCCCGAGCCTAGGAAATGACAAAGACTTGCTATATGTACAGTAAAAATACTTGTCAAATCCACTTGTGACAAGTTTGGGTTGGGTTGATTTGGTTCAGGGTAATGTCCTGAGCACCAAACTCAAACGGTCGTAAACACTACATTTTTCTCAATCTTTACAAGTAGACCCATACCCAACCAAACCTAGACATATAATTAAGGTTGTACAAATAGTACAAAGCTTCACTGACCTTACCCACCCACATTAGTGTGTAACTAATACCCGATCAAATCAAACTAGGGTCGTATCCTTTCTGAGATTAGGAGAATGGAGGAGGCAAGGAGAGGGTGATGGTGATACCCACAGTCGTCTTTATCAAAAGGGTCGAGGCATTACTTTTAGCTGGAATTTCTCAGTTCTATCGAAACGCCACTCGCACTTAGTGAAACATGAGACGTGGCTATCCCCTTCATATAACAAGCTGCTTTTCCGGCTCTGTTAGCTCCTACCAATTCGGCTTCCTGCTAGTTCTCGTTGCTAAGATATAAGTAGCTCTTCTGCTATTAATATTCGACCTACCTAATGATACTTAATGATGTCAACTAATTGCAGAAGTGCAGTCGACTACTATTAGGGCTAACCTTGAACAATCTATGTACATATAGAGACTTTTTGTGAGGTATATATACACCGTCTCCCATAGGCCAATTGATTTTATGGAATAATTACGTATTTAGTACGTATATAGGTATACTTGGTAGGATTTTGAGTTGGTTTGTCTTTCAGGGTAATAGATCTTGGGGTTTATTTGGAATGTTCTGGGAACTAAATACTATATAAAGTGGAAGGATCTGGTGATGGTAACATAGTCCGACAAGGCGCACCCCCCCCCCCCTTTGTCAGACATAACGTTACCAACACGTGTATATCCACAGGAGTGTCACTACAGTGTCTTGCGTTCTGGTGATGTCTTGCATTCTCACATATACACGGAGCAAGGCAAGAGATTTCTATAAGGTAAATGGTATACGGTGGTTATGGGTGGAGTGAAAGTAGTGAAAGCATTTCAAATTAGGAAAGGAAATATCTAGAGTGGATATGGATAAGAGAGGTAGTGGGTATTTACGGTAGGACTTCAAAGTCACGTTACTTTAGCTCTAAGGTAAATGGTAAATGCAACGTATTTTATAGTTAGTTCATTACCTAATACGGGTACACTATCCCGACTTCATGGCAGTCCAGTGCTCAGGTCACTATAACCAGACTAGTCACTATGTACAGTCCTTATGATCAGAAAAGACATTCGTGCATAGCAACCAAAACTCCAAGTAAGCTGCTATGATAAATGCAGTTAGTCTAGGTACTTAGTTGACTTTCATAGTAGCGCATCATACAAACTTAGCGTGAGCAAAAACGATGTAGCGTGCTACCTATACAAAAGTGTGCATGTTTTTCTTCTAATTTAGAGAAACAACATACCTTTTTGGACTTTTGCAGAAAATAGTTCATGGGGAAATTATTCAGGTAAATACAAGTTACCTGCCTTCAAATGTATGATTTTATATGGGCTTGGCACATTTGTAAGATTCAATATTGGCCCTCTTCCAACCCTATCTGACTTTTCTGCCCGAAAAAACCTGAAAGATAATTTATTTTTATTTTCAATAAGCTAATTTCGTATCTGTTGCTAATTTATTGGCTCGACGGTAGGCCTTCGAAAGCCTGCAGTTTGTGTGTAAAACCCTGGGTGGCCCGAGACACTTGTCGTTCCTCTGTGTTGTAAACCTTTGAAAACCTCGACCAATAAACTATCCATTCTCCCCACATCGATGCACTTGGTGAGAACATGGTTGCTGTAAAGGATACAATGCCTAGGGAGAGGCCAGCATACTTCGCGAATGAAGCGACCTTTGAAGCCTATAAAGGGGGTGGGTATAGAAGCTCCTAGAGCTATTGGAGACCTTTGCGAGGATGCTCTGGAGCACGGTAATACAAGGGATTGAAGGGTGGGAGTTGAGGGTAAAATAAATAAGGCGGACCTGATTCATTTAATGAGTACTCTCAGAATTGCACATTTGTGCAGATTTGTGTCCCTAGTTGACGCTCTCCTATTTTACTATTTTGAAGCCTCCTCCTTCACTACTAATTTGACATAGATATCAATGCTAGGTAAGCGCCTCCTAGTGGTCATA
>Ga0307511_10003007_pt1 | contig 17431 bp, 10 predicted proteins | sample 13_EM_MG_FD_200266 | JGI IMG/M metagenome (GOLD analysis project Ga0307511, IMG submission 200266) | Populus trichocarpa ectomycorrhiza microbial communities from riparian zone in the Pacific Northwest, United States - 13_EM | ecosystem: Host-associated > Plants > Roots > Unclassified | place... | reverse complement strand
TTTGAGGGGGAGGTTGGGGGCGGTGAGTGAGAGGGCTTTAAGGGACCCTGAGGGTGTAAATAGTGGAAAGAAGAGTGTGGAGGGGAAGGAGAATGTGGTGACAGAGAAGGACTGGATGGAGATTGTGGGGGAGGTGTTGGGGGTAAGGAGGAAGGTGGCTGGAGCGTGAAGATGAGAACTGCAGTACAAGGATGCAAACAGGCATACGTATGTATATGAGGGAATAGTACCGTGGTGTTGGGTTTATTGGTTTAGAGTGCAATCTGGGAATACACATATATAGATTGGGCAATTAATTGAGAAAATTAATTGTCGATATTGATGTTTGGGGTGCGCGCATAACCAGAATTTTGGAATTTTGTAGGGTATATATTGTATCTTCCCAACTGGGAAGTCGATCATTTTAAATTTGCATATATTAATCCAATTTCAAGTAACCGACCGAGCTTTTCGGCTATGCACCCCGCCAGATGTGTCCTCACACGCTTTGAGAGAAGTCACAGTCCCCCCAAGAAAACACAAGGCTTCGTCTGGTAAACACTGCGAGACATAGATGTTTCGAAAAACGTAGGGTATTCCATAATGTACTTAATATAAGAGTATTCTCATGGTAGTCATAGTCCTGCATGGTGTTGACCAGCTTTGCATCTAGATAGAGATGCATGTTTTTGCGCCCAGTACGCATCTCAACGTTTGCCCAACTTTACAGTACCGTTCCAAGATCTTAAGAACCCAATTAGCGGGTGCGGCCGGCAAGTTGTGGACCCTGGTCCCTGAAACCGGGTTCCCAGTCTCATTAGGGTTTCGGTTCTTTCATCCATGCAACCGTATGGTACAGTACCGGTACCAGTACACGGAAACCAATGTCTCGGGTCCTCGGCCAGCCACGTGTTTTCGACGTCCTGCCCAAATTATGTACCTCTAAACCCAAGAACATTTGATACTAAAGTTATGTCCCTTTATTGTCAGGCCCCTGGGCCAGAGCCCTCGCCAAAAAGAATAACATATAGAAGTAACAATTAAGAAAACCATTAGATGATGTCCTATGACTGTCATTGCCCCCCAAAACGCCAATAATATGACTGAGACAAAAAAAAGGTAACCCCTATAACCAAAATGCAATGTATATGAGGTTCCTGTAGATACGATTGTGACGCCGTGATCTAGGAAAACCCGAATTGAGATGAGGTGCAAACCCATGATGCTACTTCGATGTCTCATTGGCGTAGTCCCGCCGCAGGCTTATTTCTGAGACCGCTGACCCATCTCGTGCATGACATAGTTCTCCATAAGCATGGTTACCCTCACTGCTGTTTGCCGTAAATGCACCGATGCTACTGCCATTTGATTTCGTCGATACCTTGGTCTCATCCAAATACTCCCCTCGCTTCCTAGGATAATGTTTCGTCTTGTGTTCCATCCCATCGTATATTTCCTCCTCGTGCTGAATATACCCTCTTGCCGTAACAATTCCGTCAAGTTGTAGCCCATCCATCATGGATTCCCTTTCTTCGGCCCCTCCTTTGGGGTATGGGTATGCTAAGCCATACTCCTGGCCTGCGTGAGAAGTGGCAAGATCTACATCAACTCCATTACACATCGAGCTTCCTGGGGTCGAGTGTGGGTTCGCACGAGATCCTATTGGATCAGAAGCCGGTCCAGAGGTTGAAAGCCAGTATTGCTGCCCATTGTTATCGCTCTGCTGGCCCCTGGGCCTTGGGGTCGGCCGGGTAAAAAATGAGCGTATCGAGGGTGCACAAGCAACCATCAGTCCGACTGTAGCTTCGACCTGTCCCCAGCAAATAACATCAAAGTGTGGACGACGATAGGCTGGGGATGCATCCGCAATTAGCATCCGGAGGCATTTGGGGGAGATTAATACATACGTGAGAAGTGGAAGATCATTCTGTAGACGTAGTATAATCTCACAGCACATGCAACGCACGCAAAAGTAGCAAGCCCAAATAAAGCCCGTACGGCGGTCCTCTGAGCTTTAGGTAGGGGTAATTTGAAGACCACCTTCATAGGTAATAGCAATATGAGGACATCAATAAGTAAATGGCTCGGCATAAGCACATAGTATGCGAGCCTGATCATAGATAGTTGTCTTGAGGTACCCCACCCACAGGCTTCTGGGTGTTTAGACTGATATATCGGGTCGTATACTGCATGTGTGGGTGTACACTGTAGAAGTAGCTGGAGGAGTTGGGCAACGGTAAGGACAATATTCAATATTAATAATGCCATGATAACTCGCTGCAACGTGATTCTTACCCCGCCGAGGAGGCGCCGGTAGAAAAGAAGGATTGAGGTCTTCACCATCATCAATGTTGAATAGTAGAGGATAAAGTGGACAAAGTAAAGCTAACGGAAAGGAAGTCAGTGTGTTTTCGATATGCATCAAAACCGGAAAAACCCACTCTATAACTATAGATCAAATCCCGTAAGGTCATATCGTAGATGAAGAGACCGAACCTCCCTAGGGTAGTAGCTAAAGTACCATTAATTCTGAGGTCTCTGACGTGAAGGCGAGACGCTTACATAGACAGTTGGTAATTGTAAGCCCCATACATAAAACCTGTCCTGACCCATGAACACGTTACTTCCCATTCATCTAATTTCCCTCCGTTTTATCGATATCACGTACCGCAGCAACTGCAATGACCCAATCATCCGAACCTAAACCCCAGACGAGGAAAATTCGTGCGAATAATCGCAAGAGCACTATAATTCCTGTCAATACCATGGTACCGATAGAAAGACCAAAGAGTTTCCCGCCAATATTCTCCGGGACATAATTCGGATCTCCATAATGTGGATGTGTGTAGTTCAGGGCACGACCGAGCTGCGGCATGACATTAAATACTTCAGGGACCTTGGGAGGGCCAGTGTATGTTGTGGGGTCCATATTTCTGAGCCAGTCAGTGGTGCAACTAAGTTGTCGACTGTGCAAAGGGACTGACTGCGTTGGAGAGATACAAGGCTATATCATAGCAGCTGTTGGATGTTAAAAATTATTTTGAATCTGATTACAAGAAGCAATCGCAAACTAGTGTCGGTGAGTAGCTCGGGTGTTCATATATTGAAAGAGCTTCCTAATGCACTCCGATGCTCCCCAGTTAGCGGATAGCCCCCAGAATATTTTCAAGACAAAAGTATCACATAGCCACGGTGCCTTAGGTATATGCAGAAAACGCCCAGTGACCAATGCAGCCACGTTCTCGACTATGTAATACTTTACCAATGCTTTAGGCAACAAGGTGGGGGCGACGCCTTATGCTAGATCGAGACTTGCATGCGCAGACCGACATAGGTATAAGAGTGGGGTCCTATGGAAAGTTGGGTTGTTCACTGACTTTGAAAAGAGCAAAGCGGATTATTAATTTGGAATCTTAGGAGTCGAATAAAGGTATGCCAATGAAACTCTTCTTGCTTGTAAAGGTAAACTTGAGGAAAACAGGTTGAATTATACCACACTCCCGGGTATATCAGGGCGTTTGGAATAGCGTAGCTACCTGTGTAAGACCCCAGGTGCAGTCCGAATGGAGGAACGAACTCGCCACGGACTTGATGTTATTCGAGCACCTGATAAGATCGAGGGTAGAAGCACCTAGGACTAGCAGTAGGGCTAGAAAGCTGGGGGATATGCGCAGACTTGTAACCAGCTCCTAATGCAAGCAAGACACCGACCTCTTGCAAATGAATGGAGTGCTGAAGTCAATCATAATAAGCAAACAAGAGCGTAAGACGGTTGAAGGGCCTTGCTTCAATTTGAGAAGTTCTGGATATTGCAGTATATTCCAAGCAACCACCAGTCAGCCTCACGGGTGCAGATAGTAAGCATCAGCAGCCCTCCTTTGATTGCCCGGCTGTGTATCTTTCGTGGTGCGTATCGACTGGGAAGCATAAGCTTACTCGTGAACCAAGTAATCCTTCAATGTCAAGGGTATCGTGAGCAGCTATCCACGTATAGATAGATGTAGCTACTACGGCAGCGCCCGACCACCATATATGTATCTTGCTCTTGAAGCATTTCCGAATGGATAAGATAAAGAAGCAGTGAACATACCGCCCCGCATCACTAGGTAACTAGGCAGTTAGATGGTGGCCTGGCTGACATGTGGCCGCCTCAGCTCAGTCCGCAATTCCAAGTGTAAGTTGCGTCAGCGCTCCCGCTTGTTGGAAGTGTGAAGCAGTGCAATATTCGACATGCAGACAACTTGACGGCGTTTGGGGCTCATGTTTCGTTTCATTTCCGGGCTCCACATGCTCGAGGGATTGGGTTTCCTCTTTCCTGCGGGTGTATCCTGTCTCACACCGATGTCGGTGGTACGTTACTTATCCTTATTATCAGCGAGATGTCCAGCGACATGAGCGTTGCGAGCTGTGTGGTCTTGGCGTGCTGGCCGCAGTGTGTCCACGTGTGTGGGGCCTCTCATGCCTGGGTGCGACCATTAGTCTGGCTTGGTTTGCCTCTTATTCATTCACACTGCCTAGTATTCCTTCCACATGCAAACCGGGGCAAACAAACCGAATGGCTGTTCTATCACTAGCGAATCGGTGAAAAGAAGCTTCTTATGTCGATTGAACTCCCGGGGATCGATGATCTGGGCAGTTGAAACATATATCGGGAGATTGCCAGTGAAGGTCAATAGATATGATCTGCCGCAGAGGAAGCTGCTCTTCTAATTTTACCCCGCTCTTGACTGAACCCGCTCGATAACTGGTGCATACGCGCAACCGTGCAGGTGGCATGCTTCATGACTGGTTCCACAGGTCCCGAGAGGGTATCAATCCAGTCGTCACCCTGATTGACATGACTTTGCATGCATATCGGCCAGCACGATGGCGGAAGAACACATCACCAGATCGAATTGCTCTTCAGCACATCGCCTTCGATAGAGGGCGATTCAAATTCGCATCAAGATATGCATGCGGTCAGTGGAACACTCGATTCTCACAGGCCCATGGCCAGACCGTACATGTTCGAGAATATAATAAGTATCATCACTCAACTCTCACTCCTCCACCCCTGCTTGAAAACAATGAGGTTAGCAAGCGCAAGGGGCGTTGGTTTTTTTTTTTTACCCCAACCCAATATGATACCGGGAGGCTCTCTCTATATTCACTACCGCAAATTTATATACCTTTGTTCGGGTCCTATTTGGGATAGTCTTGGGTCCTATACTCTCTTCTCAACAATCGGGATGATACTTACAAATAAAGTCAATGCATGCGTTGGCGACGAGCCAAGTGAACAGTTCATCCCTAAGAACGAAGGCCAGGGCGAAATGTACGTACAATATGTATTAATGCATTGTCAGGGCTCGGAGGTGGTGAAGACTGCAATGATCTTTATTGGGATATAGGTTACCAAAACCGGACGCTTTAGTTTCACATGGGCAACGTGAAGTACGATTACGCTGACCAGATTGGATCATGGAAGGCCTCGTCGATCCCGAAATACTCTACAGCAATACGGGAATGCATATGCACAATGCACATGCAATGCACCTACTCTACTTTTCTATAAGTTTCCCGGGGGAATATGGCGAAAGAAACCAGCTCAGAATTCCATTGATGCCCCTTGGGAGGTAACCGCACTCATAGACTATCGCACTCACACAGGTCTCTAGGGCCGCAGAGCTGCCGAAGCCTATAGCTACATACCTACACACAACACCAGCCAAATGATGGTTTCTTCAGAAGCCAGCTTCTTCAACATAATTGCTCCAATATTGGTTCCGGACTGGTGTGAAGGGTGTATGATAGTCTCCATCTTCTTAAATGTAGCTAGCTACAGATTAGTCTAATTAGCAAAGCCAACAATATCCCCACCTGTAGCCCTCGTGTAGTCAGTCCCATGCCACCGTCGTTTGTTGGTCTCATGCCCTGGTAGAGTACGGCAGGTACTCTTCGCAAATGGATGATGACTAAGAAGGGCGAAGTCCATTCCCCCCTCCTGCAAGAAGCTCTACTTTTGCTTAACTCCAGCGTTCGTCCTTCCAACCAGAACCTGGGTCGATCCCGACTTGCTAAGTATGTGGACGGCGTCGACATGTGGGCTGTAAGGAAAGTACAGCAGTTCTGACTGTGAGTTATCCTAGCAACCATATATATACCGCTCCAGTTCAAGTATCTGACGTGGCTAAATGCAGTCCACTGGCACAAGGGCCCCTCTATCGATCAGGTCAATGCCCCAAGGCTCTGGTAACTCACATTCGGTACTCCATGGGACTGGCCGTGGCTCTATTTTCTGTTAATAAGTTCGGGGTGATGTGCTGTACGCAGCTGAAGTACAGTACTCTGCATGCTTAATCTTCTCTGGTGCACCAACAGCGCCGTTGATACGACGTTGAACCCTCGGGTTGGCAGCAACCAGATCAGTGGATAGAAAAAATCATTTAAAGCCACAAAGACTCAGTTAGGCACACGGAATTGGGTGTGCTTCGCTAAAGAAAATACTTTATACGTCCAGACTTGGTGGACCGTATTAAAGCATCGCTATTCCCTTCTCCACCAATATCACGCTCGTTGCCTTGGCAGCTGGAACACGCAGGCTTCTTCACAATATCATTTGTGAGAGGGGCAGCTGATAGGCAGGGAATCGCACGGATTTGGCTGTGACCTGCACGAATCCCAATACTCCAACCGGAAGGGGGCTGGTCACTATCATTTGCTCGCCACTTGCTATTGTCAGGCGGCCCCCCAATCTCGTGTGATTAGGGATCGATCGATATCACGGTGCTGCAAAACAACCCAACTCACCCCCCCTCACAGCGACACAATAACATCCAAACTTCAGCTCGCTCCACTTACACCCCCGCATTTCGAAGTTCACCAACGCCTCGATTGAAGTTCTAGCTCCCGAAATCAACGTCTTTCGGAGGGGCGCTGGAAAGGTCAGCGCAATCGAGATTCCGGTACCTGCAGCAGGAACTGCAGACACATTCTCTGAGGGATCTCGACGGAGTGACCTAGGTGGATGTGTGGGGTAACCAATACCAAAGCGCCAACAACCTTTCAGATCCAAGATGACACCGACGCAACACTCGCAACGTTAACAACGAGGAAAGTGCATCTTGACGAACCATCAACACGTGTACCTGAAGAGGCGGCACTGCCGCACAGCAGTTTGGAATTCTAGAAAACTAGTCTAGGCTACTCGGACTCATCCACTATCACCTCCATCAGCCGCGACTCACCGACCTACGGCTCTCATGCTCGCCGGCATCATCCGCTCATGGTTACGGCCTGCGCAAGCGCAGCCTGTCGATGATGAAAACTCCAGTTTGCACGTTCATGTTGATGCCGAGGGTAGGGCAAAGGACCAAATATACTGGGAAAGGGAAAAGGAGCGGGAGAGAAAGAGAACCGCAAGGGCGAATACAAGAGCCCAGCCAGCAGCTGGTGGTGCATCGATAGAGCTGGCGCCGAGATTACCCATATTTCATGGCACTGGTAGTCCTAGTACTGTAGGGCCGGTACCATCAGTAAACGAACTTGTGGCTCCTGTTCTCGACCGGAAAGCTGAAAGGTTCCCAGCCCATGGAGGAGGTGCAGTATCGGCAGCTCATCTTCACCCCAATCCGGTAGTACCGGCTCCTCCTGTTATTGTTCCGCCATCACAACCTAGGTCGGGGCGCATAGGGACTACAAGTGCAACATTTAACATGGCAGAGAGTCACGATCACTATGTACCCCCCGGTGGCTTCAGTGAGCCCTCTGCAGAAGAGTGCATAGCGTTAGCCGCAGCGGAAGCAGCCAGGCAAAGAGAGGAAGAGGATGCCTTATCTGCCCCTGCACCACCCTTACCCTCACAATCCCCGGCCCTGTCCGACATAGACTATCGCACGATGAATTTATCCCCAGGACCCGCACCAAGCTTTCTTGAACCATACTACCCACGGCAGAACCCTCCTGTAGCAACAGAAGCTCTGGATCAGCCAACGGTGCATGTGGCACCATTACAACAACCAGTTCCTGTAGCCCCACAAAGCAAAGTTGTTCCTCTAAAGCGGATAAGTCCATTGATTCCTACTACGGCTCCAGCCCCGACAATCACCTCTGGAGGTGGGGCAGTTTTAGGTGTCGAGGAGAATGCAAAGTTGAGACAACACAAGAATCAAATCAATGCCCCAGAGGCCGAGGCCGTTATCACAGCTGGCGAGTCGAAACACAGGGACAAGGGGAAAGACAGGCAGCGCCAAAGTCACCACCTCTCGGAAATATCTCCTAGCTCTACAAGGGACAAGGATAAGACGAGGCACGGAGAAAAGTCTAAAGATCGCCACAAGCATAAGGACCCGGGAGATGAGATGGAGAAGAAGGAGAAGAAGGAGAAGAGGGAGAAAAGAGATAAAAGGGAGAGAAAGGAGAAAAAGGAGAGAAAAGAGGACAAAGGGCACAAAGGGCACAAAGAGTACAAAGAGTACAAGGAGCACAAGGGGCACAAGGAGCACAAAGAGCACAAGGAGAGGGGGCACAGGAGACACAGGGATAAACAGAAGGAGCCCATTGTGCAGAATCCATCTGGAGCTGTCCCGACACCTGAAATAAGAAGAATACCCCCACCTAAACTTCAGAAGGAAAAAGAAAATGATCCGCCACTTGCAAAACCAGTAGTAGCCCATTCACCAGGAATACTAAAGCCAGTCGACGCGAGCACTTCAAATGGTAAACAACCCTCCAGAACAGAGACAACAGAAAGGAAAACGGTTAAAGTACGAACCCCCGAGGAGCAAGCTGCACACCTAAAGAGAAAGGAGGCAAGGCGGATAGCCAAGGAGCAGGAAAGAGCCATTCGACAAGCTACTGAAGGCAATAAAGGGGTTGAAGGGGCGACGAGCACAGAACACAATCACCACGATGGGCATCGTAAGAGGCATCGTAGGAGCAAGTCGTCGAAGCGTGAAGGTGGAGAGGGAAACAACAGGCATCGGAAAAGGGATGGGGAATCTGTGGAAGAAAGAAGTCAGAGGAAGGCAGCAAAGCGAGCGCACAAGCTTGCGGAGGCACTGAAAGCAGAGCCTGGCAATGCTAATTCGGGCCCCCCACTATCTGAAGGTAATAAGCGCCACTCCCTGCAGCTAGAACTTTCTGGAAGGATCCTATCCCCTGTTCCTGAAGGGAGCACAGAACCTGCAGATTCAATCCGCCTACCGCTCTCTCCAGCAGGGTATCCCATTCAACCTACCACGCCAATACCAAATTTGCCTGAACTTCCAGCAGGAAATGTTATACGGAATCCATCACGCCCATCTCGTGAACCTGTTGCGTATACAGAAACTCAAATCCCACCGAGACCCTCCACACCTCCACCCGCAGCTTATTCTTCTCAAGACATAATTCTTTCACCAGCAGGAGCTGTGCACATTTCACAGCCTAGGCGCAGGCGGTCTTACGACGATAAAATCGTGGTCCTTCCTGAACCAGCTCAAAGCAATCAAGCAGAGGGCTCGCGGAATCGACCCAGCAAAAGTAAGCCCCCCGTGGTGACCCCACTGGTCCCCCACCTCGTTGCAGCAACCATCACAACACCCGAGAGCAAAGAGGAGCGGCGAAGGCGTAGAGCGGAGCGAGCCCAGCTAGCTTCGCAGCCGTACCCGCCTCCAGCAGCAGCCATTGTTCCTCCTGAGGAGGCCCATGTGACTAGGCAACACCGGAAAAAGCGGTCACCAGAAGAAATTGAGGCGAAAAGAGTCAGAAAAGAAGCCAGGAAGGCTAAGGTCGCTGCCGCAAACGCTGCACTTCAAGCCATCAATGAGGATGAGATATTACCGTCAACGTCAGCAGCTCATCCGACTAAAGGCTCCCGGCCAGAATTGACACTGTACCAAGCTAGTGCCCTACGGAATAATAGTGTTGTGGGACTGCACCAACCAGACCCCAGAACACAACCTGGATATGGTCATTACGGTTATGGGACTGACGGGAAAACAGTTGGCTTGACATCTCCACCCCCTGGAAAAGGACCTAGACACAGGAAGAGTGTGACAATCGACATGGGAGCTCGAGATGGAGGACCATCATATGCTCGAGATGGGCGAGAGAAGGAACGAGAACGAGAAAGAGACCGAGAAAGAGACCGAGAAAGAGAACGGCAAAGAAAAGAGAAAGAAAAGGAAGCGAAGGCAAAACAGGCACAGGAGGCAAAGGAGGCAAAGTTGAAGGCACAAAACACCAGCGGGAAGAGGTTCGGAATGTTTTCTTTGAAGAGGAGCTTCAGCAAGTTGTTTCGAGCATAGCCAAGGGGAGCGTGTACCTGCGGAGAGAAGCAGCGGCCTGCTCGGTGTTTTTTCTATGTATTCTTGCTCTTTTGGATACTGATTCTAGGGGTTTGGGCAGGATACGGTTATTCGGACGGCGATAGCGTTACCCATTACCTATTACCCATCACTCGGCTTCGACTGATGTTGTTTTCCTCCTGATCACCTCCAGCGTTGTCTTTAGACTTTTTCCCTCCTCTCCATGCTCTTCAACAGATCTGGGTTGCGCAATTTATCTTTTCGCTGTTGGTGTTGTGTTTGCTCTTTGCGCTTCTTTACTTGTTACTTGTTACCTGTGCGACTTTGTGTGTTTTTAGCGAAATTTGCTTGCATTGGTTTATTTGTGTATTCTGGGTTTCAATGTTGTGCTACGTTTATGTTTATGTTACACGTCTCTACTAGGTGTTGGGTATATATAAGCGCTGCCCATGGTAATCAGGAGGGCAGACTACATTGCTAGGGGGTACTGGAGGAGTCATAGGATACGATTCAAGGATATGATTTGATTGTTTAGGCTTTGGAGGAATGTCGGAAGTACTCCCGTTAATATGCCATAGTGTTTATTCTTGCATGTATTCTCGGTGGATTTCTTTGGGAAGCCTCTTGTTTGGGATTGTATATCAATACGTTTTTCTGGTATGTAGCTAGGTAGTGTATGACCAGGCGGTCACTTGAATAATACGAAGATGATACGAGATTTTGGTTGTTGCGTCATTTTCTGATGTGGTTAAGTGCAAGGAGGTGAAGCGGTACCCAGCCGGAATTGAGCCTGAAGATAAAGGCTTGTAGGGCTTCATAACTTTATGTCCACATATAGTGGGGTGCTCCCAAACTTACAATATGCGGCCGTCCGTACGAGTTCAGGGTAACCTGGTCAAGGACCTTCTTCTACACCGCCCACCAGGAATCGCTATTTGAAACAGGAAGGTAGGGGAGGCAGGACACATCGTACTGTCGTACAAAGTTCGCAACCAGACTACAAAAAAAGTTCCCATGGTTGCACAGACAGTCTGGCACAAGGAGCTTGTCCTCCCGTATGAATCATACCGAAACTCCCATGTATTAACTGTGTAATACCGCGAACGACAGTCATAGGGTGCATAGCATAGCCTCACGCTCAAAAGCACCACTAGCCACCTGTGTACGACATTGGCGAAGGTGACACAAGCAGAAGAGGGGAAGGCCCGGCTGTGCCTCCTGGATTGGACACAAATTTCATGGTGATACGAGACCTGTTTTTTTTTCTCGTTGCATGTCTGATAATCAAACTTCTGTGTGAGACATGGTTGGTTTGACTTGTTCTTGCACATTGCTTAGCAGTTGGTCGTGAAGAGGGGGGGGGGGTTCCCCTTGGCACACTTTCTTCGCGCTCTGAAGGGAAGTGAAGGCAGAATCTCAACAGCGATCCTCAAAATTACCCGAATCATGACCCCTGACATACCCTAAATTGAGTCCTGGTCGAAGAGTTTGCCGGCAGTGAAATCCAAGCCAGTGGGAAGCGGGCTAGGATAGATTGGGAGTTTCTATTACGTGAGAGACTGAGGATTCTGGTAATGGGACCTGGTTGGGTTAGAGATACGGGGAAACGTGTGGAGAGGGATTGGTTGAAAGAGACTAAAGAGGTCGCCGTCGGAATATTGCGTTGCGCCAGACTATCTACTGTACCCACGCGGTCCAGACGTTAGTCCTAGTAGTAAGCGGATTACAATGTGCGAGTGTTAATCGCAGAAGTGGATTCGGAATTTGAGGAATTGCGATAAATAAGATAAATAAGGTATACGTACTACTGATAAAAGCTCAAGTGGTATCTCTTTCATCGCAGAGATGAAGATCGATGGGGTCCCAGCTGCGCGGTTCCATTTTCTCCTATTCATGCAATGATTGTTGGAACTCACGTTGCAATTGGCACCTGATATCCTGGCACCTGATTGATTGCCATCTCGCCCACCGTAGATGCCCACCAGTTGTTCCAGATTTGGCCACCACTTCATTTCCGGCCCTGTTTAAACTTCAGCATCATGAAGTTATTCATAATCACCAAAAAAAAAATTTTTTTTTTCCGCCCCAGCCGAGCGTAGGCCAAAGCTTTTGAGCTACGGATACGCGCAGACAGAAGGGAAAATCGGGATGCGGGATTTAGGCTCACATACACCCCAACATTACAGAGTCGGAATGTCCATTGTTGGAGGTTTGTCGTTGAGGAATGAGCGGAAGTTGGTATCTATGTCTAGTTGTACAAGATGGTAACATAATATTGTACTTACAGGCTTACCTACCTATGGAGTACTTAGCGCAAGGAAAATGTACAGGACTTAAAACTTCACAAGATCAGGCACAATATCGGTACATATTGCTTGGAATGAGTCTTTCGAGAACACTAAAATCCCAGTATGGCTAGAGTATGGAGTACCTTCACACGATATGAGATGTCCGTTCCCCCCTTTTGCACTTTTGCGCTCGATTGGGGTTGGGTATCGGCGCAATTATGCACAGACTGCCGTCAATAGAACAATGCCTGTGGGGGAGGCTAAGCTCATGGAGACACAAGGTGAATGCGTGATCAGCCCCGCGGCAGTCGCTCCCATGGTTCCCCGGGCCCCTGGTAGGTACAGAGGCGCATGCAAGAGCTCGCCTTGAAGCCTTGAAGGAAGAGCTCATTAGCTTAGCAGGCATCTTGCATTCAGAAAAGTACGGTTGGTGCTTTCGAGGGACTTCTACAGGGGGGGGCCCGGCGCGTGGTGTCTAGGAGCCTTGAAGATTTTATCCCTTCCTTTCCCTTCAATCCTTCTTTTTCTTCAGCTTCGGGACCGGTTGGAGAAGAATCGACAAGTTCAGTTTTTTTCTTGGTTGAAACGTTCGTTGGCTAACGTTGCCTTACACTCCCTTGTTATACACCAGCTATACAGCTACAGCTCTACACCACGACGGTTACCGTTTGTCTATCCTTAGTCCGAAAGGGATCCCACTCGCCCAGCCATATTAGGGCATCCGCTCATTTTTGTGTACCAGTCCGGCATCAAAACAAAAAACAAGGGTTCTAAATTTTACATTCTTTCTCAATACTGGAAAATAGTCGATTGTCCTTGTTGTTTTCGCTTGGTATTTGTTATTTTCAAGTTTCTTTCCCGTCATTTCGAGATACCCCACACCTAGATATACATACATATTACCTATCATGCCATCTCGACGAAAAGGACCGGCCACTGGCCTTAAGGCTATAGTCCTTACGGGACTACTCCTTCTATCGGGATCAACTTCTGCCAGCTTTATCGAACATAGCGACCATCGTGTCATTGCAGAGCCAAAGGTGATAAGTATCCCGAGCTCGTTGCGTGGGCATCACCCACATGGATCGCATGGACATAGGCATAGAGCGAGGTTTCTTCAAAAAAAGACGGCTCCAGTGGTGGTGGAGGTGCCATATACAATTTGGACAGGGACATTTGAGGATTTGAAGAGGAGGGCACCGGCTTCGAAGGATGAGGGTAGTAATACGCAAACCGATAATACAAGTACTACGGATGATTCTTGTACGGGGATTGTTTGTCCGAAGGGGTATTATTGCACAAGTGATGGTGAGTTTTGGGCCTTAGCAAGAAATTTTACATATTATCAGTTGGGGTTAACATAAACTTAGGATGCTGTCCTAATGGGTGAGGCTTCCTCGCATTAATGGGGGTCTTCTACGTGGACTAATTGTTTATTTTTTGATTTCTTAGAAAGAAGTGCACTGGAGTCAAAACTTGCATCGATGCCACAGATTCTGAGTGCCCAGATGACATTGCCTGCTGGTGAGTATTCGCCAAACTCTAAGGAGGAGTCTTTTTTGACATAAAACTGCCCAATAGTCCGAAAGGCAGTCCCGTATGTCAGGTGACCGGAGGTCAAGGTGTCTGCATGAAGCAAAAGCACGAAGACCCAACAACTACATCCGACCCGCCAACAACTACATCCGACCCACCAAAGCCTACATCCTCTAAAGTCACCAAAGCAGATGTTGCCACCACCACCACCACCACCACAACCACTACTGAGGCTCCAGAAACAACATCGACTCAGGAAACGTCAACTTCTGAAACATCAACTTCTGAATCAACCACTCAAACCTCTAGTGTAGATCAGACATCCGTTACTCCTCCACCTCAGGCAATCCCAACAGTTTCCAAGGACTCTGGTGTCCCCACCCCTATTCCCGTCGGCAACCCATCGGCCACCTCCGACGCCCCAACCCCCAGCGCAACTGGAATCACGAATGACCTCAGTACCTCCACGAAAATCATCTCTGGTGCTGTAGCCGGATCCATTGTCGCTCTCGCATTCGGGACCCTAATCATCTACGCCATCGTTAAGAAGCGCAAGGAAAATGCCCTCATCCGCGCCGAGGAGGAATCAAAAGCCGCCCCCATGTCCGCCCCTATCATCGCCGCCCCAATGGGGTCAGGAGGAAATGGTCGCCCTCTATCAATCCAACCGGAACCAGAAATGCTCCAAATGGTCCCACAGGCTCCCGCAGCAGTGTTTACTAGTGGACCTCAACATGGAAGGAGTTTGAGGGAGGGGATTCCACCACCTAGCCCTCCGCCTAATGCGATGGTTGTTGGGACTCCGCCATATAGGAGGGACCAGTATGCGCTACAACCCGGTACGCCGACGAGCTTGAGGGCGGGTGTGCCAGGGCCGCAGATTGCGCAGCAGTGGAGTCCAGCGGAAGGGTATCACGGGGAAGCGTACCCAGTGGAGGGGGGGTATCCAGCGCAGCAGGGATATGATCAGAATTATCCTGCGAATTTCCCGTTCCCGGAGGAGACGTATGATGCTGGGTATCACGGGACCGGGCAGGCGTACTCCCCGTCGGCGGGCTCTTATCAGGCTTATTCCCCGCCGTCGACACCCAGGCATACTCTTGGAACAGCTCATGGCCCACATTAGGTCGGTAGCTGGCAGCAGCCATTGTTGGATATGAACATTGGAAACCTTGGGGGTGATGATGTTTTTTTTGTTTTGATTTGACGTTTTTTTGTTTTACGCACGCAAGCAGGCAAAATTAATCTTCTGCTCTTTTTCCGCGAAACAAGTTTTTATTGTTTACGAGTAATATACTACTGGATGGTTCGGGTTGCGATTGGGGTTTTGGTGATCATAGGGGACAAGGTACATGACTGTATGGATTGACAATGCGCATATATGGATGTTTGGAGCGCCCATGCCCGTGTCAGGTGGGGTGGCTTCAGCAGAGGATCAATTTGTGATATATTCTTTTTTTTTGGTCAAGGCTGTGAAACAAAAGAAATTTAGAATATATTGCATGTTCTCCAAGTGCTCGGGTTTATATATTTTTTTTGTTACATACCGCGGTTACACATTACGTGCTTGTGTAATGTTGTACATTTGACAAGAGCTTTGTTTTAGCTTTATAGATTTATTTATAAGATCATGGTCATGCAATTGCAACAGTAGGCGAACGTGTAGTCATTAGATAAGGAATTTACACTACATCCTAGTTCTAAGTACTGTATCACGGCTTCAAATATATGAAAATGACTTCGAAGGTACACTGTATCGGGGCCCAGGTAGTTACAAGTGGGAAATAAATATTCATTCTACAACTGACCTCTGAATTGCAAAGTTCCATACCTTCAACTGTATGTTAGTTGTGTGCTTACATATCTAATTTTAACATCTTGGAGTTGAGGGTAGACTTATGCGATTTCGTCGCGATAGAGTTGCTGGCGGCCATGGTTATAGCTGGATATAATTTTAAAAGAAGCGATATAGTTTCTCCTGAAAATTAATTTCCTTTAAAAGACGAGTATGCAGTACGCAACTTATAGGTAGCAGTCAACCATGTACACTGGAGCTCGGTGTGTTCTTGTTCTTTGGTTTGCTATGATTTTGCCTTGGCACCCCTAACCCCCAGACCTTTGACCAGTCCTTTGACAACGTCGGCACTCAACAACCGGGGCAGCAACGGGCAAGCGGACAGCACCACGGGGTAACCCTCATTGTCCACAAGAATATCTACCCAGACTTCAGGAGAGTAACAACCATCACGAGCCCTTTAAGCTGTTGAACCCTTTTTCTCCGCCCTCATACAAATCCACCTCGCCTGGGCATTGGTCTACGACATCTTTGAGAGCACTGGGCGCGGCCAGGAACGCAACGGAGAGGAGCACCATAGGAACAGCCGACCAATGGCATTAGATATAACTCCCATGGCCACCTCCCAGGCAGCAGCGGAAGCACCGCTGGGCCGCGAGCTCGAGAGGCTGTTGGAGCTGTCACCGACATCAATACAGAAACCCGCAGGGCACCACCATCAAAGGAACCACCAACGGCACTGGTAAAACATAGTAAAAAGGGTCCCAAGGCAAGAGCAGTTGTTGTACATGATGCTCTTACTAGATATAGGCTAGGTGCTTGCTGGGGGAAGGCAACGAGCTCACTGGCTTGTAAAGGAGGATCGAAGGCGCACTCTTCCTTGGTTTTACCTAATCAAACCAACTAGTTACTAAGGTATCAGCGCTGAGTATGGGACACAAGAGCCTCCGCACCACCATATGTGAGTTCGGTATCGATAGGTATCCGGGAGGATAAAGTCTAGGGATAGCCAGACTACGGCTACCTATGGCGATCGAGCAAGGGATCCTCCACCCTAGGTAGCCTCATGCTCCTCAATTCAGTCTCGCTTCTGTACTGAGACTGTCACAGCCTCTCGCGGTCACGCTCTCAGCTCCATACAAGCCCAGGGCGCCCTTGAGTACATTTACAGTTAGTCGGCATTGCCACGAGACTCACCAGCCCCCACAAAGATCCGGGCTACCACTACATTTCTTAGGCGTAGGCGGTTAGTGACGCTAAATCTTGTAAAGCCGCCCTGTTCTCGGTTGTGAGAGACGGATGTCTACGTTGGTATATACTTTATATGTTGTTTGGTGAGCTGGGATATATACAGTACTAGTAGTTTTACTCAATGGATCTAGTCCTCCTACATCTTTCAGCCATTACTACTTCTACGTAGACTACGTAGTCAATACAGCTACCCTCCTTTGGCTATCCAAAGCCCATCCGCTCCCCTCTCCAACCCCTCCTCCCGAAACACCTCGTCAATAAGTCATTCGATCTCAAACCTTGACATGTATCCGCTACACGGGCCCGGGCTTCTA
>Ga0307511_10003006_pt1 | contig 17448 bp, 17 predicted proteins | sample 13_EM_MG_FD_200266 | JGI IMG/M metagenome (GOLD analysis project Ga0307511, IMG submission 200266) | Populus trichocarpa ectomycorrhiza microbial communities from riparian zone in the Pacific Northwest, United States - 13_EM | ecosystem: Host-associated > Plants > Roots > Unclassified | place... | reverse complement strand
GTCCACCTTCCTCGCGTCTGTCGGCAATGGATGAGGGAGGGTGAAGCGGTTACCTTGCCGCTCCAGGAGGGTACAGGGCTTTCTGCATTCCGAACTGGATACCCAGGTGCGTGTGATTGCCATTGCCAATGGGTCGCATCAATTCTGACCAAATATCCGCCTTTTATAACAGGTGGTGCGGGTGACTCTGTCGAATTCATCGTTGTTGTCGTGGGCTTGTCGAGCCGGTTTTACGCCGACTCGTCCTGCCTCCTCACCGAGGACGTTGCCCCCCTGTCCGCGAGTTCGGACTCTCACGTCGTCGTGCAGGGTGCTTGCGAGAGAAGTTCGAACTGCTTGCACGGGCCGATTGTTTTGCAAAGTAATAGATTGTTCAAAATGATACCAAGTCTTCCTACCTTCGTTCCCATCGGAAACCTCGCACCCCGGGGATCGACATAATAATCGGTTGGGCTTCCGACAGATCAGGTGGCACACCGAAATCTCCACTTCACCAAGTTCTGAGCGAGCCACGCGCTCCGCGTTCCAGGTCACGGATCACGACGAACCCCCGAGTATCATTTCGAGTGCGATTGTTTTGAGCCGGTGGATTCCTCGTAGTTCATCTTCTGTTGAGGTGAACCGTTCTCACCCGAAGTTCAGCATATGGAAGGTAACCTCCTTTGTGCGCGCTAGGCTTGGATGATGTCGGGCCACGATGCTGGCCTTCTCCCACTCGAACGGCAGTACATGATCAGACATGGTACGGCAGCGACATCCTTTCCGATTCCTTCGATCATACAGCCTCTAGAAGTTCAAGGTTCCATCTCTCCCACAACACCCGCCTCGTCGTCACACACGTCCGCCGCACCTATACTAAACGAGAGGAGCTCACCAAGACCGAGGAGATCGCCTTTGATGTATCATCTCAGTCCCCGTTATTCTCTCTGGCATATTCTCCGGGGTGACCTTTGGGTGCGTGGATTTTGGTAGGACCCAGTTCGATATTCTGAGACGCCGTGACATCCGACGGTCATTGTGATGCCCTCCTGACGTGGTTTACAGTGAACAGGAGCACTGGGCGGAGAAAGTCAGGTGCGTCTAGAAGAATGGCCCCTTCCCGACCCTCCTCCTGTCAAACGTGATAGTTGACAAGGCGCTCCCGCTCATCGCGGAACCCGTTCTCGGAGGAGGATTTCAGGGTGTTGTGGTCACCGGTGTACTCATTGTGCTGTGAGTACAGAACACACAGATCGATTATATGACTTGAACGACTGGGGGTCGTTGCGTTTAGGTTCGCAGGGGTCATTCCCTTGACAATTATGTACGTGTTACGCTCTCTGGGTCGGCGCGAAGATAGTCCTCGCCGTTCAGGTACTGCGTTGGACCATTGTGAGTCTCCCCGCATCCACATTGTGATCGCTAATTCCGATGTTACGCCGTTGGACTCTCGGTCGAAGAGAGCGAGCCCGAGTCAAGTCAGAAATCTACGTGTGCCTAGACGAAGGCGGTCACCGGTGTAACAAAGGACCCTCCGCCGTCTTCCCTCCTCCAGTCCACCGCAGGAGGTCCTGTGACTCCCTGAACGTTACGACACCTCTCCCGGCCTCATCGAAACTGATTACGATCATCCTAGCAAACGACGGCTGGCCGCGGAACGGTAGAACCATCCACTCCGTGGCTTGAAGGACTCGTGGGATCATTCCGCGCGCCCTAGAGTGAGATCAAGGAACGAGAGTGCCTCAAGCACAAGACAGCGCGTTACGGGGGAATCCCCCTTTGACGGGAAGATGGGGTCTGTGGTTGGAGGCAAAATGTATCCTCTGTATTGGGAATAATTGAAACGTCGGCCACAATTTGTGATAACTGCTCGGGGATAAGGGCCATCCCGATGCAAGGAGCAAAATATTTGCGATGTGCGCACTGTTGGGAAGCGTAACGCACTTGTCCGACAATGTATTCACGGATGGCACCCACGGTTCAGTATTGAGTTGGTATTGGGTTCTGTGAGGCTCCAGTGGGCCCCTTCTTGCCACGGGAGCATCAGGACCAGTGAGGCCAGCAGGGAGTCTAGCGAAAACCCTTGGCATCGGGTGTAGCAATAGATAAATAATCAATGGGCGGGATACTCAGACAAGAGTGGGTGTCAATACAGCGCAGGTCAGTCATGATGCACGACGGTGACCGCCCGTGAACGGGAACTGGTGGCAGTCGGAAGGGGAGGCATCGCTCTCATTCCATACGAAGCATTTTTACGCGCCCGACGTTGGTCGATCTTGAACCGAAACCACGAGCTCATCCACCCACTACACCCACTGTACAACCTACATCAATCCAGCACCAACATGGATCTCCGAAAATCCTTCTCCAAACCATTCAAGAAGTTGAAGGATAAGTTCCCAGGGGGCAGGCGCAACCGAAATGGTGGATCTGGGAGTGAAGATAGCAGAAAAGAGGGACAGGCTGATGTCAAAGGAAGCGAAGCCGGCCAGAGGAACTCATATCTACGTCTAGCGGTTGGTGTTGGGGGTACAACAGAGAGTGGACCCAGTGGAGAGGGGAGTAACTTTGATGGGAAGAATGTCACCCTTGTCGATGTCAATCCCCCCACATCCACGCCTTCAATCTCAAACATCAGGGAACCTGACAGTATGTGAATGATTTCATTTCAGTTCAGCCTCTGATAGGTCCTCCAGGCAACATGGACAACCCCGCTGTTCCAGATCAAGTTCACGATGTCCCTGGTCCCAATCAGGGCAACCTGAATGTTACAGATGGAAACAAATCAAAGTGGTGGGGGTCCACCGCCACAGCCAAATTGCTCCTCCATGGGGTGAAGGAATCTGCAGATGCCTTCCCCCCACTCAAATCTGTTGTTGGAGGTCTGTGCTTTATTCTGGACAATTGTGAAGTATGATGCTCCTCCAGTGTACATTATCCAGGATACTCACAGGTTCCCTTAGCAAACAAAGGCAAACAAGCAGGCAATAGAGTCATTAGCACCAAGGGTCAAGACTATCTTTGCTTCACTCTGTAAACCTGTTCCTGGAAGTGATGGCAAGGAGGCAACAAGGAGGAAGGAGCTGGGACAGTAAGCTCTCACCTTCCAAGGTTAAGGGTCAAGTCTAACAGAGAAGTATTAATAGGAAATTGGAGAATGTTCTCCAGGAACTCAAGCCATTGGCTGAGCAGGGGAATGTTGAGGGTTTCTTCAACAATCCCAAGAATGTGGTTAAACTCAGTGGTCTGGTTGGGGACATTCATGATGCTGTGATAGACTATCAGGTTTGTAATCAGAATAGACTCATCACACCTGTGCTTGACTCAGACATACTCTCCAGACTTCATTACAACAAGATGTGTATGACAAGAGTTGCCAACTCATTGTGAGCCTTTCTCTACTACTGTTTAATTGTATGTAGTAACCTGAATCAGGGAGATGTAAGCTGGATCCTATTGAACAGTATGCATCACACCACTGGAGCTGAGCATTGCTCTGGGAATAGGCAGGGGTGCCTGGGGGGAACAAGGGTAGAAGTCCTCCAACAACTTGAAGAGTGGCTGGAGGATGAACAAAGCCAACCTGTGTTCTGGCTCAATGGCCTTGCAGGGACTGGGAAATCAACAATTGCCCAGACATTTGCTGAGATTGCCTTTGCTGAGGGAAAGCTTGGTGCAAGTTTCTTCTGCTCAAGGGATTTTGAGGACAGGAGCAATCTTCAAGCAATCCTCCCAACACTTGCATTCCAGCTTGCATATCAGTGCCCCCTGTACAGAGAGCAGCTTCTCCAAGTCTTGAGGGCCAACCCTGGAGTTGGACATGGGTCTCTTTGTCCCCAGATGGAGGCCCTCATGGTTGGCCCATTCCAGGCAACACAGATTCCAACCCTCATCATCATTGATGCCCTTGATGAGTGTAGAGATGAGGAACCAGCATCTGCACTTCTCTCTGTCCTCTCCCGCTATGTGGACAAGATCCCCCATGTCAAGTTCTTCATCACTGGGAGACCTGAACCCAGAATCCGTTCTGGATTCCGTCTGGTGTCACTTTGGCCTCACACAGAGATACTCAGACTCCATGATGTTGAGCCTGATGTGGTGGATAGTGATATCAAGCTCTTTTTGAAGACTTGGCTAACAGACATTGCCAAGAAGTGAAGTGACTGGAACCTTGTGGGAGACTGGCCAAGTGCACAGGATATTGATGTCCTCTGTAAGAAGGCAGCAGGCTTCTTCATCTATGCCTCAACAGTTGTCAAGTTTGTTGCATCCCAGTATGACCCACCTGATGAGAGGCTTTCTCTCATCATCTCACTCCCACAAGACACTTCTCATGAAGGGAGGGAAGGCATTGATCTCCTCTACACAAAAGTCCTAGAGCAAGTGTTCCATAGCAAAGATGAAAGCTTTTACCTGCATTTTAAGTTGGTGGTTGGGACAGTGCTTCTCATTTTTAACCCACTTTCAACAAAAGCTCTCTCAGACCTCCTTAGGAGCTGCACCACACAATCCAGGATATCCAGTATACTTCGTGGTCTCCATTCTCTCCTCCTTGTCTCAGACAACATAGAAGATCCAGTCTGGATCTTCCATAAATCATTCCCTGACTTCCTTATGGATCCAGGGAGATGCACAGATACCAGATTCTTTTTAGATTCTCCAGTCTATCATAGAGAGATTCTCCTTTTGTGCCTGAATGTGATGAAGGGAGGATTAAAGAAGAATATCTGCGATCTGGATTATCATACCCCTCTTGCTGAGGTTGAAGACCTCCCCACATGTAGGGCAACCTATATTGAAGATGCGCTGGGGTATGCATGCCGCTTTTGGACAACTCACCTAGCAAGGACTGCTGGCAGTAGCCCTAGTGTTGGAGAAGTGCAGAAGGAGATTGATGAGTTCTTCACAACCAATTTACTGTTTTGGATTGAGGCCCTCAGCCTGATGGAAATTCTTGATGTTGGTGTTTATGCTCTTAATGACATAGAACAGTGGTATACAAAGGTGTGTTTTATAGAAGGTCTTCTTGAGAAACCTGTGTTCATGTTCATCCTCCATTAGGCAGGAGCTTCCTGCAAGTGGGTGAATGACAGCCAACGCTTTCTTTTGGAACACTTTGACATAATCCATTACTCTCCCCTCTCTATCTACAATTTTGCCCTCCAGCTCTGCCCATCCTCATCTTGGCTCTATGAGTACTATAGTGCAGAGCTCTCACAAGAGGTCAAGGTAGTTAAGGGGGCCCCAACTGAATGGGGGACATGTTCTCGCACAATTTCCCTTGGCAGTATGCCAATGTCCCTTGCATGCCAGAATGGTACTTTTGCAGTTGGTTTAGAATCTGGTGGAATTACTATCCTGGATGTAATCACAGGCAGTCAGGTAGCAGTTCTCTCTGGACACACTGACTGGGTGAGGTCTCTCACCTTCTCATTGGATGGAACATTCCTTGTGTCTGGAAGTGATGACAAAACAGTCAAACTCTGGGATGTCCAGACCAGTGGGGTTGTCAAGACCTTCCATGGCCATGCTGGTTGGGTTCGCTCTGTTTCCATTTCACCAGACTGTGCCACAATTGCCTCAGGGTCTGAGGATAAAACAATTCATTTGTGGCATGTTCAGGTGGGGGACTGCTTTTGCGTCATAGGTGGGTTCAGAGGTGTTGTCTATTCTGTCAGCTTCTCCCCCACAAATCCCCAACTCTTAATCTCTGCATGTGCTGATAATACTGTCCAGCAGTGGGGTATTGATGGATGCCAAATTGGACCCACTCATCAAGGCAAGGGTGTTGTATTCTCCTCAGATGGGACTCACTTTGTATCATGGGGAGGACAAGTTGCCACAGTTCAAAGCTTTAACTCCAGATTAGTCATTGCTGAACTCCAGGTTTCCAGTGGCTCCTTTCAGTGCTGCTGTTTCTCCTCCAATGGCAAATCTGTGGCTGGTGGTGTTAATCTCAATTTTGGTTCAACCATCTATATCTGGGACATCACTGGCTCAGACCCTCACCTTATTGAGACCCTCACTGGGCACAGTAATATTTTCACCTACCTCATATTTCCTTCCTCCCTCATCTCAGCATCCAGTGACAGTACAATCAAATTCTGGCAGATCAGTACTAAATCTACAGACCTACTTGCAGCTAATACAGTATCCACCCCATCTATACCATCATACATTCAGTCTGTCAGTCTGCAAGTAAGGGATGGGGTTGCTATTTCAAGTGATGAAGCCGGAATGGTGAAGACCTGGGATATCTTTACTGGCCTCTGCAAGGCAGCCATCCAAACCCCAGCTGAAGGCAACTCTTGGAGAGATGTCCAGTTGATAGAAGGCAGATTGATTGTTGTTTGGCATGGGCACCAGAAGATCTGGATCTGGGATGGTGAGAAGGGTGAATTCCTCCAAATGGTAGATACCCCTTTTGAGTATGCCAGGGGTGTCAGGATATCAGGGGATGGGTCTAAAGTTTTTTGCCTGGCCAGGGGGTCCATCCAAGCATGGTCCATATGGACAGGAGAGCTTATGGGTAAAGTAAAGTTAAAGCATGATGCATATTTTGACCCCCTCTATATGGATGGTTCAAAAATCTGGGTTTGCTTCAAGGACTCATCAACCCAGGGGTGGGACTTTGGAATCTCAGGCTCCTCCCCCATCCCATTATCCAACACATTCCCAGATAGACCCCACCTTGATTTTCATGGCAACAGGTGGGGGACTAGTCCATCTATGATCAAGGATACAGTCACAGGGAAGGAAGTTTTCAGACTGGTTGGGAGATATGCAAAGTTTGATGAGGGACAGTGGGATGGTTGGTATCTGGTTGCTGGTTATGGGCCTGGAGAGGTGTTAATCCTGGATTTCAATCATGTACTTCTTCAGTGAATATATGTGGTATCACACCAGACTGCAACTGTAACTGTGGTTGAATTTCACCTTTATTGGTAATCACAACAAATTCTATGCTTATATCCCTTCTACTTGCTAAATATGGACCCTGCTCATTAGCTGGATTGTAACAGTTGTGTATTACCAGATGAATCCTGCTATGTTGCTATACATAACTTTTTGTAGAAAAGAATTTTTGCTGGACAGAATAGGATTGCAAAGGATAGGTGCTCCCATGATTCTCACCACCCTCCTACTCCCCTTTGCTTCCTCTTCAAGAAATAAACACCAAGTGTGTAAGAGAACCACTCTGAAGTGTAGGGAGTATTATATATGGGACAAACATTGGGGTTCAGTATGGTAGACTCATGCATTGGAATTAGGGGGTTGACAATCAGGTGGTTGAGGACCAGCATTGTGCCGGTCATTCACTTTGACTTAGTTATTGAGTAACCCACATCAAGTCACAGTAACTCAGATGAAATAACTTGACCTTGACTTCCTCCACTTGGATTGTTCAGACATACCATATATGGAATCCATCAATTATCATGTCAATCAATAAGATGCCCATGCTCAATGTGACAACTTTTGAAAAGGTGCAATGGCAAACTGATTTATCCCATGTGTCCCCCATCAGCTAGAGAGAGCAACATCATCCCCGAAACTGGTTGTTGTTCATGGCTAGGACCACGAAACTCGTGGCTCTCTCAAAACTTGATGAGACAGGGATCCAATATTCACCCTCGATCTGTCAAGAACCCAAGCAATTACTGCGCCAGCGTGCCCAACATCCAAGGTTCACATGAGGACGGAAGGTGGAAAGGCTTGGTTTGTTTTCGCACCATCTATTACCTTGCATAGAGACCGGTCCACGCGGGCAGTTCAAACTCTGCTTCTCGCCGCCCTGCACGATGATTTGAAAGCTTGAACTTACCAGTAGGGGGATAACTCGCTCAGTAAATCAGACGTAGAAGGAATGAGGGTAAACCCCATTTTGGAAAAGGCCTGTGACAACAATGATAGTCACCCGTGTACCATCTGGGACTCCCGGAGGACGGAAAATTGGTCAGAATTGATGCGACACTTCAGCAATGACAGCCACACGCACCTGGATGTCCGGTCTGGAATGTAGAAAGGCCCCGAGCCCTATTATCGGAGTGGCGAGATACCGGTTTCAGCCTCTCTTGCCCTTGCAGCAAGAATACTCGAGGAGAATAGCAACGTACCTGCGTGGTTCTCGGTCTCACCCTCGACTACAGTTCAAGCCTCGCGGTCATTCTCCATCTTACTCGAGGCCCAATGAGGTCTTCGATTTTGAATGTCAATGGAAGGGCCAGGGGTCGGTCTAAAGTCGAGCCTTAGCGGTCGTCGCGCAGAGGAAACAGAGTGATGGCTGACGTACCGGGGCTGGCTTTCACGAGGTGTACTAGTAGAGAACGTGACAACCACAGCTTAGCTTCATGGTAAAGTCGTACAAGGGAACACACGTCCATGCCAGGTCCTGGCAGCGGGTGGCGGATACCACGACAAGCAGGACATATGTTTGGAGCAAAATACCTGGTATGGGTTATCAGCACGCCCCGAGAACCTGGCGGGAAGTACGCGTAGTCAGGACTTTGATTTTCAGAAGCAAGGTGAATATCGACGCCAGGCCCGTGCAAGAGGTCGCCTACAGACAAACACGTTATGAGTGTGAGGCTGGGTGACGGGGTGTGCGTAGACTTGTCTATGAACTGAAAGATACTCATGGCGTTAGGGAGGAGGCGAATCGAAGGCACGCGAACTCCCAAAACCTCCCAAGGGTCGTTAGTGGCCGTTTGGTTCCCGTCGTGCTTGCGGTTCCGAAGAAAGAGGAATGGTAACGCGTAGAGTCTTCAACCCGGACATGAGAGTACCGATGGAAGGGTCATGAGTTGGTCTAAAGTTGGGTCTCAACAGTCGTCGTACAGAGAAAACCGGGCGATAACCGACGCACCGGAAACATCTCAACTAAAGCCTCGTTGTGGGACACGCCATGCTCCCATTCAGATGTCCAAAATTCAACTAATATAAGTAAACTGAAACGAAGATCTTCATTGCGTCACTGTCTGCTTGTCCTCCTTAGGGCGTGTAAATGCCACAGCATTCCTTACCACTAGAACTCCCCGACTAGCGGCCCGCAGCGACAAGTCGGTTTGGCGGTCTCCACCTGGCGGTAAAAAGTGAGCTATACATGGATGTGCTTGATGTACAAGGGGTACCTGCATTCACCGAGCAAGACGTGCCAAACCCATTTGGCCTCCTATCGCAGCTTCGGCAGGAACCGAGCCATGAGCACATCGTTCCCATGTAACCCGTGGACCCTACTTGGGAAATTCGACCATATGATTTAGAGGGGCCGTCCCTTCCGGGTACCGTGCGAAAGCCGGAAGATCAGACCTAGCGTTTATATAATGCCAAGCTATTGTAGATGCACACGGCGCAGTTCGACGCGGGGTTGACCTGGTTTATAAGTTGGTGCGTCAGTGCCATTCATCCACAGGATGGGGAGAAGTACCCCACCTTGGCGTTCTAATCTCTCGGAGCAGAAGCTGCTCACGAGCTTGCATCATACTCCGCCCTCCCCTTCGAGAGCTCAATACGATCGGAGAGCCCGTGAGCAGAGTCCTCAATGATAACGAGCAAGTAGAGCTCGATGTCCCTGGCCATGTAACCTCCGCGATACTTGCACACCGTCACCAACGGCTGTCTGGCGACGCCCACCCTGGACCCAGTGAACAGTGGCTCAACCCCTGGAGGAAAGCGGAGGTGAAGGGAATGAAGTTATCTTTCCAGCACCAGGAGGTCCAGATCCCCGCCTAGTAAATTCCTGAAAGTTCCCTCAGAAAGGAACGCAGTCGATCGAGTCGTGTGGCTCGTCAGCGGCAGGGCTCGCAGGTTCCCACTTCTTGGAGGCTTGGCCCGTCGAGATTCGATGGGTAAATCATCAGAACCCTAGACGGGAAGACGGATGAAGACGGGGATGTAGCGCGACGACATGCAAAGAAGGGTGGATATCAGTTTGTACGACGAAACAGTCATTCGAGATTTTCAGTCTATCTCTCCACAGAATCACCCTTGAGGGAGCACCAAGCGAGACGAGGATGAACTTGCGGCATGCTAGCGATGAGATACGACGGGAGCCATTTTGGCACCGACCCAGGGGCCGCACTGGCGGGTACAAATGGACTGTGAAATGACATCTGCGAACTTGGAGGTGAGGACGGTTAGTCGTTATAGAACCAAACGACGGATCCGGGACTTACAGCACGATGAGTACTGTGCCGACCACGACACCCTGGAGGCCACCTCAAAGAACGGGGTCCGCAATGACTGGCAGTGTCTCGTTGACTATCATGTTCGACAGAAGGAGGAGGCGGTTCTTCCCGATGGGCTGCATAGTGTTTCTGTTCGCTGTGAGATACGTCGGAGGGGTCAGGAGGGTACCCGAAAGATCGTCAGACGCGAACTGACGGTGTTTCGCTGAACATTCGACTGGGTTTCACCCAAACTCGTGTATCCTAAAGCCATCCCGGCAGATACGCCGGAAAGAATGACGAGGACAGATATGAGACACCCGAAGACGATCTTCTTGGTCTTGGAGAGCTCCTCTCGTTTAGGGTACGTGTGGTGGCCATGACTGACGTCGGCGATGGAGGCAGTGCGGCGGGAAAGATGGCGATGACTGAAGGGAGGAAATCGGATAGGACGGCGTTACTGTTGACCCAGGAGAAGCTAAGACCAGTCGAGACACTTATCGCCATTCGAATGAGCGAGAGGATCAACAAACAGCAGCCCGACATCGGCTGGGCACAGCGTGGCGGCGACTACCATAAAAGGTTTAATAAAGGAAGGGTTTGGCTGCGATCTCACGAAGTTCGTACGGGAACGGATTCGATGCGGTAAACGAAGCGGAGGTTGGGTAACCCCGTTTATTTGACTCGACGTCCCAACACGCGAGTGCCACCGAAGGTTTAGGCGGACTACTGCCAAGAACGTGGGAATCGGATTGCGATGACGGGAGACATTTCTAATAGAGGGCGGAAAAACAGTAAGCAAGCGAGCTGGGAAAGTTGATCCATCCTCGATGGGCATGTCCTACGTTCGTCAAAAGATGGAAGAGTCTGGCACGAAGATTGATACAGGTGCCTTGAAAGACGGTGAAGTTGCCTTGATCGAGGAGTCGATGGTGGACACCCGTAGTGGGAATTCCTGTGTCTCGCTCACGCTGAAAATCTGGGTGAGAACTTAATGGGAAAATTTAAGGACTTGTTCAACCAGCGAACCAATGACGTGGGTGGAGGACCACTGGCACCTTTTACAAGTCTCCATCTTGCTGAGCGATGGTTGGAGATCCTCCGAGAAGGGGACGTCCCGGCCCTCGCTGCTGCGCTCGAGCAGCTCTTAAAGCTTAAAGTTTCGCGTGGTCCGGGGTAGCGTCACGCATTTTGTAGAGGGCTGCGACTGTACCTGGCTGGGCTTTTGCGGAGCACCCTCATATTGCTCGTAACAAGACGGTAGGATGATAACTTGATATTTTCGCAGGTGGCAATTGGGAAAATCAAGCAATAGGTAGGGTCTCTGTGAGAGTGAACTCGGTCTATATCTGATTGATGGAATCGCAGGAGATGGAAGGGTCACGTGTGGATAGATACTCGGCCGGACGCGCTGCATGGCCACCAGAAAAGGCCAAAAAGAACCTAGAACTGTGTCGCGGAATAGGAGTGGTGGTGTGCGAGATGATCTGCATGGCGCTAGAAGGAGGGATAACAGCTGTAGGATGACATAATCATCAAGAAACTTCTTCCCTTCTTTCCCTGCGCGCGCTGTCTGATGCCGGCGAGGAGGACTTGGCATGAGGTGTGACCATCCCTACTGATGATGTCTGGGAACCCAGAAAACGATCAGGCTTCAAAAAGCCCAGGCGTGATTTCACTCCCCTTCATCGAGAACACCATTTTTTACACTCTCCATCTCCTGACCGACACCCTTGCACACGAAGCTCAGGACCAGTTTCTTGTGGTCTCTCGGTCCCCATTGACCAGACAATCCGGCTAAGAATCGGGTCGAGATCGTCGGGCATCCAACGCTGATGTGATACACAACGAGGGTCGCCCAGGATGTGAGATAGAACATACTAAAAGTGATGTGTTTGGCCGTCGTCTAGTTGAAGACATTCTCAATTTTCCGGGTGGGTAAGAGAATTGCATCATATTATCGCGCGTAGTGGGTGTATGCGGCGTGGGGATAAGGCGTACTCAATTTAAGTGGGACGAAGAAGGTGAAGTCCCGGCAGAGTCTCGGTGAGGGCCTTTATTTTGTAGCCATACCGAAGGATACGGGGTGGCGCAACGGAAGGGTTACCGGTACCGAGCACTCCGAGGCACTTCCGTCTCCTCTTTCTGGGACCATAGTCCCCAGAGATCTGCAGAAAGCTAGATACACCGTCCGGGAGTTGTACAGGAAGGTGCGGGGGATAATCGATAATCCCGGGATGGCCGGAATGAACCAGACAAAGCGCGTGCGCAACGATTCGAACACAGGGTGGGAAAAGAGCGGGTCTGCTCGGTCGGCGTCAGTGAGATTGTGGCCGAGATCATCATCACATGACGACAAGTTTTATGTGCTCAAGTCGGGCCGCACCAAAACCTCCCCCATACAAACGGTGATGGGACCAACTGCACGGATGAGAGGAGCGTTTCCTTTTCCGGACTCATCTAGATCGTTCGCCACAATTTCCGCAGTCCATCGGCCATATTCTATCTTATCGTCTATCTCATCTTCTACCTGAACCTTCTCTCACTCCAACCGCACAATCATCACGTTCTGATTCTGCCTAGCGGTCTCGTGGCGGGTGCAATCGAGTTCGGCATTTCCGCTAATCGGGGACAGTTGAGTTGAACAGACACTCTGAGTTGCCCCCCGAAGTCACCGGCGGAGCTGAGGTTTTTTATTTTATAGGATGGAATGTTTCTGTTGACCAAGGCAACATTCCTCTCCGCGTGACATGAATGGAGCGAGCCCATTGAATCTGGTAAGCTTAATAGCAGTAAACCTGGACCTTCGGACCCATCCCCCGGTTCGCAACCACCTACCATGCCGTTGCCGGAGAAATTCGTTGGTTCAGCTTTGGCCGTGGTCGTGGCTGCAATTATTCTCGCTCTGCTACTGAGGCAACGGGGCCCGAGACGTTCCCCGTACCCTCCTGGACCGAAAGGGTACCCGATTATAGGGAATGTGTTTGATTTTCCGAAGGGCACCCCCTGGGAAGGGTTTGCGAGGATGGCTGCAGAGTATGGTGAGCGGCGGGCATTCCGAAACTCACACTCGCGTGTTTGGCGTCTAACGTGGATGGGTTGCAGATACGGATATATTACACCTGAAGTTACCAATGGGTGCGCATCTGGTCGTGCTGAACGGCAGCGAGGTTGCCACAGAGCTACTGGACCGGCGCTCGGTTGTATATTGCGATAGGGTATACAAACCTTTTGACATCCCGTTCACGACCTCAGCGCTTACCGACACCCACTGTTAGCCCCGGCTACCCATGGGGAACGAACTGTTTGTGTTGTCGTACACTTCCGCAATCATGTTGACGAACGACCATTTATTTCAGGATGGGTGGGGGTGCTAGGACCTTCTTCCTGATGCATTACGGAAGTCTCTGGCGCACTCATCGCCGGTTAATGCACCGCTTCTTCAACCCTTCGGTTGCAGATACGTTTGACGACAAGATCCACCAAGCAGTAAACATCTCCCTCCGTCGGCTCATCGAATCCCCAGAGCGTTTCTTGACTCATGCGGAATTGTACGTCGGTTCCCGCTTGACCCTTACACCCTCTCGGGCTCACCACACACCTTTTGATTTGGAAGTCTTGCCGGATATTTGAGCTTGTCGGTTGCGTACGGAGTGAATCCAAAATCTGAGAGCGATAGGTTTTACACCGCGTCTAAGCGCACGATGGCCAACTTTGGGCAAGGCCTGATGCCTGGAGCCTTCCTTGTGGATTCCTTCCCCATTCGTACGATTTACAATCGAAAGGCCTCTTCCCAAAGGATCTTACAATGTTCACTCCTACAGTCAAATATGTCCCGGAATGGTTCCCTGGAGCCGGTTTCAAGACGTTTGCGAGGGTCACGAAGAAGGACCTCGGAGACTCCATGGACCATCCATTCCAATACGTTAAGGAGACCTCACAGGTTTGTGAACCTCCCTTGCCGCGCCTCGTCCAGGTACCTTACCAGAACGAACTTCAGGCGGAGAGCCCCACCAATTCATCGATCGTGGGGACGTGTTTAGAGGAACTACCGGAACTCGCTAAACAAGGAGTTGATGAAGGAGTGGTTCGGGATGTGTGTGGGACGATATTTCTTGGTGAGCATCAGCCATATGGCACGGACGGATTTCATTTAACGCGCTCGTCGTGTCCAGGCTCCGTGGACACGGTAAGCAGGACGCGACGACCGCAAGTTATCTGTTAATCTTTCTTTCTTGAAGACATCCGCCGCCATCAAATCATTTTTCCTGGCGGTGACCCTATATCCTGACGTCGTTCGTTCGGCACAGCGAGAGCTGGATAAAGTCCTCGGCGGGGAACGTCTGCCAGACTTCTCAGACATGCCACGGTTACCTTACATCTCGGCCATGGTGAAGGAGGTCCTGCGATGGAACCCTCCGGCCCCCCTCGGTGCGTACCCCTGAAACATTTCATCATGCATAAATTGTGCTAAACGGGCTCCAGGGGCAGCGCATCGGTTGATGGAAGATGACATATATAAGGGACAATTCATCCCCGCTGGTACTACAATCGTAGACAATGCATGGTACGTGAATCCGCGTGGGTACTTCCGACAACCAGCTGAGTGTCGAAAAGGGCTATGCTCCGTAATGAATCGGTGTACCCCGATCCGCACACCTTCAATCCTGGCCGGTTCCTCAAAGACGGCCGGATCAATCCTGAGGTGAAGGATCCCAACCAAATTGCGTTCGGGTACGGTAGAAGGTATTTGTTTTACGATGGATCCTAATCTTATTTTTCCCGGGTGACACAAGTTTTAGGATCTGTCCCGGAAGACACTTCGTTGTACGGATCTTGTTCTTGACCATCGCTCACACCCTCGCCACTTTCGACATCTCGAAGTGTTTAGATGAAGATGGGAATCCTATCGTTCCGAGAAGGGAATCTCCGCCCTCGATTTTCCTGTGAGTACTGTGTGCTTGGGTCCTGATGAATGAACTGTGTTTTGAGGGTTCCCAGCCATCCGTTACCCTTCCAGTGTTCGATTACGCCGCGGTCCACCCAGGCTCTTTCCCTCGTTACGGAACACTAGGTGATGTGGGGTTTGGCGTGATGAGAGTGATCATTGATGAGAGCGTTTGAGTATGCGGGTGGTTGTAAGGTTTTGGGGTACTTCCGTAGTGAATTCGGTCAACTCTGGTTTTGAGACGGGCCCAGGGACCGTGAAAATTGCTCGGAGTTGGCCTCCTGATGAGTTACACCTCATTTGGTCAGGTGAACCCCATCGATGAGATGGCGAAGTAATTTTTTCGGTGACTGCTTTCTCGATTTATTATCATTAATTCTAATCGCTCAATCTTCCCGATTCATCACTCACACTCTGCATTGGGTCATTCCTGGAAGAACGCACAAGCCTCTGCGTACCACATTGGAGGTGCTCCAGAGGAGTATCCTTGGGGTGCACTGAGGACGGTGAACATGGACTGATCATGGTTAATCTGGATCCATCCATCCTGCACGCGGCGAACAAGGTGGTTAATCATGGGTTAGGATCGAAATCGAGAGCCTCCCCACGTCTGTGTCTATCTTCTGGAACGCATCGGTCAATCGTTTGATGACGACGCAAGCCCTCACGAATCGATCGAAGGTGTGCTTGGGCTGCAAACGGGTGGTCGACTGCCGAACACCGGGGGCAGCTTGAAACATGTCTTCCCCGGAGGGAGATATGATTAGCGACTACTAATATAATCGGGCCGGACGAGCCCGTTAGGAAGGGGAAGGTCATTACCATATTTTCTCCCGATTGAGGAACTGACTTGACCTTGGCAACCTTTCCCTCATCTCCGTACTATCTACGCGCTCCGGAACCGCTCGGAAACTTTAGACCCAAGAGTGGGTGCTATCCCATGGGACACCTCTACATGAGAGCAGGTGTCTTTTAATTGATCCCTGCAAAGCACTCCAGCTAAAGACAATATACTAAGAGATGCCCAACAAAAAGAAGCCAAGTTGATTTTTGTTTGGTGTACAGCCCAGAAAATGAACATCTGGGATACTGAAAAATACAAGTTCCTCCAAAGGGTAGATGTGCCTGGATGTTAAGTCAGGGATATTAGGATATCAGGGGATGGGTCAAAGGTGTTTTGCCTGACTTGGGGATTCATCCATTGGTCTATTTGGACAGTAGAGGCTTTGGGTAGAGTGAACATCAGGGATGGTGCTCACACAATTCACCTGTGAACAACCTAATCTAATAGATCATCTTTTTTTCATTCATAGAAGAGGTCTGTCAGACAGAATTTTCTAAAACCCTTCCTTGTTGAGTTATTTTTTCTAGACCCTCATGGATTTACATGAATAAAATTACCATCTAGCAGGGCATTTCCACAATGGGCACCAAGCTACTTGCTGGGAGATCCATGCTTATACTTGTCTGCACCTGTATAGCTCTCAAGACAACAGCCTCCCAGGATCAAGTTATATTCATTATTCAGTAGCTCAAGACATCAAGACATTGTTACCAAGACAACCTCGACATATCAGCACAGCCACAAAGCATAGTGGCACAGCCTCAGAACCATCAACACAGCCTCTAATTACCCCACATTCCTTACACCACCAGTGCACATCCCCAACCAGTATAAGTGCAACACAGCCTTTCAGGCACACATCCCATCAGTCGATTAGCACAGCCACATACCTGTGCATCACTTCCATTCTTGATCATCAAGTGTAGATCAGGAACATCAATCATCTCCACTCCCCACACTCCCCTCCATTCCTCAAGTCAGGTGAAGGTAAACCCACACAACAAGACACAACCAGTGTTGTTCCCAAGAATTACTACACCCTCAAACACTACTGAAGGAAGTACTACACTATCCCTCAGCGAACTCAACAGGTCAAGGGCCGGGAAGTCCGAAAACCCGCTACAACCTGTGGAGTTGGTTGTCCAGTTCACACAACAAGACATCCAACCAGCCTGCTAGTGTACACCTAGTGTGAACATCAAGCGAACCATTGGTATAGAGAAAGCTTACCAAAAGCACACTCTACACCTTTGAACTCAACAACGGGAGTGGTCTGTCTCGACCCACTCCGAAGAAATCTGCAGTTGCCCCATAACTTCATGTACCAAGTGTTACAGGAGACTAGCATCGGTTCAGTAGGCCTGTTGGCAAGATCAGTTCTGACACCATCACATCCTGACTTGGGATATTGTCAGGGATGTTCAAAATGTACCAGGTCATGTGACCATGATGTCCCAGATTGGCAACCATCAAGTTCTTTTTAAATATTCCAACAAAAAGTGATTAAAATG
>Ga0307511_10003005_pt1 | contig 17456 bp, 7 predicted proteins | sample 13_EM_MG_FD_200266 | JGI IMG/M metagenome (GOLD analysis project Ga0307511, IMG submission 200266) | Populus trichocarpa ectomycorrhiza microbial communities from riparian zone in the Pacific Northwest, United States - 13_EM | ecosystem: Host-associated > Plants > Roots > Unclassified | place... | reverse complement strand
TGTTTTCCAGCCTGAACTCTAAATCCATGATAAGCTGATAGCACATTTGTTTTGCATGAAATGTATTATGCCATTGGCCTTTATCTATGGTTTTGGTTACAAACTCAGCATTGAATATACTTTGTTGTTTCATTATCTTATAGTCCTGCTATTCTACTCCATTCATGTCAATGTGTACTTTTGTAGTTGACCTATACATCGTGGGAGCATTATAAGGGTGTTTTATGTTTTTTATATTTTCCCCTTATCAGAATACGTATTTAACTTCTGCATAGCAACTTTGTGAGAGTAAGATAAAATTTTGCTAAAGGTAAAATTTTGTTCTTGTGAATAGTAGTCTTTTGTAATGTGAAACATTTGTACAATGTTTGGTGATTGGTGCCCTTAAACCGAATTGGTATCAATTCTTGTGTCTAGTTCAATATGAGGTGTTAGACATTTGAGTTTGATCCTGAACTGCTTAGATCTAACTTGGTTTAGATTACTTGAATTAGAAAGGATAGTATCAACAATATCATAAAGTGGGGCAATAGTATCTGTCAACTGAAGTTTCAAATTAACAGATAAGTGGAGTCTTGATCTCCCATGCAACTCATTATCTATATCTGTCACGGGAAGTGGTTAATTCAGCTTTAAAGTTGTATCCTCATTTGATTCTGAATGCAACTTCCACTCGAGGAGTTATATGAGTGAGAAAACTATCCTATACTTAAAGGCCTTTGTTGCTGTTGTTATTATTAAGTGACTGTAGCACAGTTGAAGTTAGATTTGGTTCAAGTTGTCCACCCCTTCAAGTTATGCATGAACATTTGGGTAGCACGTAAAACAATCATGAGATTGTCTTGGAATCTCCCCCCCAAGTTTTAGAAAGTGGGCATGAATTTTATTACATGCTTCTGTCAGTTCATATGTAAACTAAAGGAAGCTGTGGAAAATTTTTATTTGTACCTTTCCAAACTTGAAGCAGAAATATTCAGGATTATGACAAGGTTGTTTTACATGTTAATGGAACACAAAAGTTCCTGCAAACCAGTAACATATTGAGTTACTCTAGCCAAATCTGACTTCCTTTCTGCAAGAACACATAATATTAACCTTAGCAATGGAGGCTGTAAGCTAGTTCTCTCACTAACAGAATCTCTAGTTTGAAATTATGTTTGTTTTGAGCTCAAATGAACACACGTTTGGTTTTAGATAAGCTGAACTTAATTGCTTTTTCTAACAGTTAAAGATGGATTGCATGAGAGTAAACTCTCCACTTAAAAGGTTATCCCTCCTGCAAATTTCTAGGATACATATGGGAGCATTCTGAAGGTGGCATAGAGATTTACAGATTTTAAGTGCATGCTACAGAACTTTGAAATTATTAGGTAAAGAGATATCATGAAAGGAGAACCATAATTCTTGTCAATTTATCTACAACTTTGTTTTTATCCTATAACCCAAAATGAAGTCTCCGATACTAACATGACACCATGTCATTGTTGCAAGCATTCCAGTGTGATTGCATTATCTGTGGAATTTTATACAAAGATGCTGCTTGATGCTGTTTTTCTCTGATTATGAAAGAATGACAAGCTATTTAGTACAATCAGGTAAGGATGCTGACATCAGCTGATTTTCTCTTTATATATGTACAGCTATGTAGTAATTGTTAGATGGAATAAGCGTTAACCGTCAGATGTTGAACTTCACTTTTGTATGAATTTTTGCCCATTCTCCCCTTCAAGTGCCGACAGTGATCAATTTATAGAAGTTGGAAACTTTATTCGTTAGTAACTCTGCTATGCACCAAAGTATATTAATTTATAAGAATATCTAAAGGGACAGGTGCAGTCTTTTCCATTACTGGGATTAGTGATGTTGACTAGTAGCAGACATTCTGGCTAAAGTTGAGGAAAGTAAAGTTATAAGAAATCAAATTTTATTAGTATACCAGGAATTTTTATAGTCAACATTAAAATGATTACTTTCGTGAGTTTCTTAGACCCTATACCCGTGTACAAAAATAAAGGATAAAATAATAAATAAACGAAGTGCAACGGGCTTATTTGGATAGATTTATCTGCTTCCCAGGACTTTATAAGTTTACTTGTACTCCTGTATCATATGTTTCTCCAGCTTTCCAGTCATTAGGTATGTTGTTGACTGGAACTACCCATGTCTCATCTCCATTTTCATCACTGAATAACATTCTTAGTGACAAGGGTCCACTGGGGGGAGAGGTAGTTGTCCATACAGATCCGTAGCTTCTGTCCAAGAGCTTGCATACAAAATTTTGCGTCTGCACATAATAGAACTTTTGTTAGTAACAGTTTCGGTGACTCAAAGAACATGTAAAATTTGGATGATTTAAATTTGGTTGTTTTCATTCAATGAGCTAGAGACTAGTTGCTGATTTTACTTTCTTTATATCCAGTTTCTTTTCCTGTGTTATATCAGCTAATATTCCCTTTTCCTAGAGACTAGTTGCTGATTTTACTTTCTTTATATCCAGTTTCTTTTCCTGTGTTATATCAGCTAATATTCCCTTTTCCTAGAGACTAGTTGCTGATTTTACTTTCTTTATATCCAGTTTCTTTTCCTGTGTTATATCAGCTAATATTCCCTTTTCCTAGAGACTAGTTGCTGATTTTACTTTCTTTATATCCAGTTTCTTTTCCTGTGTTATATCAGCTAATATTCCCTTTTCCGTCATCTTTGACTAGGCATATTTAATAAAAGGTGCATTTGATTTTATTACAAGATGTGCATATTACCTCGCATAGCTGAACAGCAGTAATATCGCTTCTTCCTTGTTGATACCAAATGACAAAACCCAGATAATAAGGATAGTTGCTGTTCTCGTCGATTTTGATGGTTATATTTTTGTATGGATAGCTGCATGAAACACTGCATGGAGAAAGAGTTCAATAGTCCACTGTACATGACAAACCTTCATGAAATAAAGAGCAGGGGAAGTTTTCATCATGAAAACGAAGGAATAAGGATGCTTGATAACCCTTCTATGCTCAAGTTGCTATTTCTAAGAGTTCATCTTTGGGGAGATTATTTGAAATGCTTGCTCTGCTGATGATTAAAACCAAGAATATACTTCTTTTTGCTCACCCTATTAAAAGTAGTCTTTTTTTTAGTCATTCTTAAACTTGCTTTCACCTGTCTCTTGTAAATGAAAAAAATAAGAGGTTCTTGCTTCAAGTCTTATTATGTATAACTTACCGTCTATATTCAATATCAACTACTCCAAGGGCTAATAAAGATGCAGCTGCATCTGTGGTTTGAGCCATCCGACCGAAGGCTCGTCTGCTGAGAATAAAGTCGGTATTACCACTTGATCCTTGGTCAGTTATAACAATGGTCACTCCGTTGTCAGTGCAATAGTAACTGTTGGTGCACTTTACCTGGTTCAGTAAACCATTATGGTGAGTATTTCGACGCTTAAAGAAAACCAATAACAGAATCATGCCATGTAATGCTATAGCAGGAAAAAAAAATGTATGTTTGCAATTCTTCTTTTTTTGGGTTACAAGCTGGTTTGCAATCATGATGCTTTTAATTGGTACCTGATAGCAAGCACCACAACCGACACCATCACGGTAGAGGTCAGATGCGGCTGCTACATCCCCACCATTCAGTGTTGCTCCAAATGAACCATATCCACATCTGCCAGCTGCAATTCATGAAAAGAGACTCATAAGAATGCATGCTCAATTGGTAATAAGTGCACAGTTAATTTAATTGTTTTTATTCTTCTAATATTTTAGTAGAGGTCTCTTACTATCTGTTCCATTTTCATCAGAATTTGGATAGTAAGCTGCCCGAGAATGAATGAAACAGTCGCTACATGTTGCAGCCTCTGTCAGAGTCTGCATAAAGAACAAGGTTGCTGAAAGAAACAAAAGGAACCGCAGAGAAGGAGCCATTATTGGATACAAAGAGAAAAGACAATAAAAGCAAAGAAGATAAGGTGGTAATGCATGCAATGAACAAGGCTTGTAGTATTTATAGCAAAAACAGCCTCCCATATTCTTTAGTTTGGTAAACTTTGCCAAGTTTGACATTCAGATAAACAATATTTTCAACGCGTGGAAATCTGTTACGGGTGTTTCCTAGGTACCTTCTTAGACTTGGAATTACTTGTTTTGGTAAAATATAGAGAACTGCAATCTCTCATTTGAAAATTCGACTTGATGAAGTCTTCGGAATTAGCAAAAGTATCCGGATTATAATTAATTCTCTAGCAAGAATTTCTAATCGCGATTTATTCTGCTTTCACCATAGAAAATCTAGCAGCTTTTTACCGTTGTCCTGTCAAAATCATGTTAGAGATGATGCATTATTGGAAATATACGTTAGCTGATTCACACATACAGGCTGCTCGGCCATGATGACCTCTCTCTCTCGGAGGGTTGGTTGTAATTGGGCTGAATATTGAATTCAAATATTGGATACTTCAAAACAATTTGGCGTGAGAGATTGGAAAAATGAAGGGGACAGTTTGGTGGATTTCCACCAAAGAGCCCTTGGGTTAGGCATCTATTGGTGTTCTCACCGGTCACCGTCTTTGATTTCTCTGGGTTGGAATGTGCATAGGAAATATCAGAAAATGTTTGTTTTTGTGTTATAACTTGTTTTATAAAGTATTATTTATTTGAGAAAACATTAAATTTTGATATTATGATATTTAAAAAAAAAAAATTTAAAAAATATAATTTTAATACTTTTTTTAATTAAAAAATATTTCAAAAAACATCGTGCAAAACAATTGTGTTGCTAAACTGAAAAGGGTGACATGGATTGAAGCTAGTTTGAGCAATAACAAAGCCTCCCGAAACATCGAATTTGTACCACAAAACGTGAGATGAAGACCGCTGAAATGACCGGCATACTCTGTCATTTCTATTTCTTAATGCGTTCCAAAGAATTCAACAACGTTATCTCTTGGAAAGAATTCAAAACCTGAGTTCAGTGCACCCTCAGTTTTCCTGATCAATGGTACTTGATTTTACCAAGCTCTGATGTTCGACTCGTGTTTCTTGTGCTCAGGAATTTAGCCAAGCTGACTGCACATTTCTTGTCGACAGGCCGAGAAGATGCGTAAGCAGCACACCAACGCAGACTGGCAGGAAGGGAGTCCATACTCCATGGAACTACATCAGCCATGACATGGAAAGCACTAGTTTCAGCAAGCCGGCGTAAAATTGACTCAAGGTTTTAAAACAATTTGTGCAGTGCCTTTCAGGGGCATGATGCGCGCTAGTGTTTGATGGACCCCTGATATCATGCATGAGAAATACAAGTCTGATGAGAAGTTGCATAGGTTAGATGTAATCATGAAATCATGTTGGAGCTCTGAAGTTTTTTTTTATGTTACTGTCCTTGGAACCCTAAACTTGTTTGTTTAAACCCTAATGATCGCCCCCACCATCCTCCAGGAGACGTAATTTTAACTCTTAAGCAATGCATAAACAGTATATATGTTCCATCGTTAAGAATCTGGACATGTTTGCTATGGCCTACTTCACCTAGGCCCAGAAGGGTGTTCTTAATGTGATAATCGGCTCATTGAATGCGGGTGATTTGGGCTGTTCCCTGGCTCATTGTTAGGGCCATGTGAGGGCCTTCCTCGGCAAACCAGCCTGATTAAGCCCTTATTATTTTTTTGTTATATTATATTATGTGCTCCAATTGAAAAAAAAAATTAGATGGCGTTAGATATTTTTTTATATAAAAAATTTATATATGCAAGTTTTTTTTTAATATTTTTTGTATATAAAAAAATTCAAAATATAAATTCAAAATTTTATATTATACATACATGCAATTAAATAAATTAAAAATTATTTATGATAATAAATATGAAAAAAATATTTGTATTAGTATTTGCAACACTTGTAAAACCTCTTAGTATGATTCATTGATTAAAAGAAAAAAAGAAAGACAATGATTTTATTTTGATATTTTAAGTTTTAATTAAAGTAATTTAATTTTATTATCCTCTCAGGTTTCTTACATGCCTTTGAAATTTAATTACCACGTGGAAATAAATGTCAAGTAATTTTCATAAAAATACATTTTATCGGGTAGTTTTCACACACAGAAAAAATTTAGTATTTTCAACTATATAATAATTATATAAATATCTTTCTCAAAGATTGAATTGTTTAAACAACGCTAATTTTATTGAAAAAAAATTACTTCTCCTGATATTTTTCACTAACAATTACTATATTTTAATTATTTCAGAAGAACAATCAAGTTGGGTGTGAGTAAGTTTAATAAATTTATTTTTTCAAATATTTATATATCCAAGAATTTCAACAATAATCTATGAGATCTTTCAACTAATTAATAACAACTTACTTGAGGAAGATTATTCGGAAAAAAATAAATTATAATTGCCTATAATCCAAAGAAATTAGGAAAAGGAGAGATCAATCAACATTCGTAGAAAACTTGGGGGCTATAATAATAATAATAATAATAGAGATAAGGGTCACGTGGGCAAATAACAGAAGAACAAATGCAAATGACAGGCAAGTAGCCAGCTGGTCTGGAATCTCCTCATTGGTTCTCTATTTAGATTAACGACCTTTGCCAAAGGCATTTGTTGTTTTACAAGAGCAAAGTGAGAGAGAGAGAGAGAGAGAGAGGCTTCTGTATTTCCAAGGGCATCAAATCATGACTGTTTCTGATACGTCAGTTTTTCTCATCTCTCTTTCTTCCTATTTATATTTTATTGGCTTCTTTTAAATGCTTGGTTGGATCACCATCATCGTGTTCTTCTCTTTTATTTTTCTTGGAGTTATGATCTCTCTAGCTTATGGCTATCTTCCTGGTTTGTTGGACTTGATTTTCATAATTTCTTTTTTAAGAACCATAATACATGTATTGGTTTTTTCTGCGATCGGTTTGCTATTACCGCATGCATTGCTCTGAATATACCGAGTTTGACAAGGCAATGTTTTTTTTTCCTCTTTGCCTCATTTTTCTTGTGACAATGATGTCGGTATAATTCATCAAAAAAGAGAGCGGAATTATGGCTGTGGAATTATCATGATCAAAGGTCATGGCTGCTCCCTGCATTGATGTTTAAGAAGAAATATTAAAGGGTTATGGCTGAATGTCAAAAAAGGGCAACATTAGTCTGGCAGCCTAGTTTCTGTTGATATAATAATATTCACTATTTGATCCAAACTTATTGAAGGAGTATTTAGGGCACAACTTATTGAAGTTGAGTATTCATATGCAATTGCTAAATTGTATCCACCTCCCCTGATTTTTAACTTATCGAAAGAGTATTTTCGGCCTAAGGTCTTAACAGTTAGGCTCATCTGAAGATGTGAGCTTGTGCTAGTGTGCTGGTTTTATAAGTTTCCCCTGACAGCCAGCCCCAAATATGTATGCATCAACTCTATGGTTCGTCTCACTATAACTTATCAGGAACTATGACTATTGATGCTTTTAGCTAGAGGTTTTCAATTTTAGGCTGGAAATGGATTGCTGCAAGCAACTTTCCTGTTATTACTTGAAAGCTAACACCAAACCTGGGTGCAATAGTTAGGAGTCAACATCATCCAGTTCCATGGTTGATTATGCTTTTATGCTATTATCACAGAGTTGGACCTGACAAAAACAAACTGAAATGGACAAGTTTATTCTTTTTTTTTCCCTTTGTCAAATCATGTAATATTGGAAGAAAGTGAATAAACTTGAATGACGAAAAGTGACTCAAATCTAGTGACAGAGTGGTTTTGACACTGGTTCTTGATGCTATTTCGATGCCTAAGTAGCTGGCAGATAAGCTGGTGCCAGACTTGTCAAGATAAAAGCTGTGTGTTTTTTGTGGTCTGGGATTCTTTATTGTTAGATCATAATCTCATGCTGTTGTCTTTAAGCAGTAAATTTTCTCTCTCCAAGCTTGCTCCATTGGAAGCTGTACTATTTGATGTTGATGGGACTCTATGCGATTCAGATCCCCTCCACTACTATGCCTTCCGAGAAATGCTTCAAGAGGTAATGCTTCTATGCGGAAAACTCAGGTCTTGATTGTGTTGTGATCTTAATGTTTCTTTTACACACTTGTGCATCACACCATGGAAAAGTGTAAGAGGACATGTTCTTTCCTTAAGGCGGTGAGAATATCTCAAATCATGTTGTCTAATTGATAGAGACATATGACCTTTCACTTGAGCTATACTTTTGAAAATTAATCCAGATTAGAGACTTAATCACATTGCGTTGTCTACCAGATAAGTTTCAATGATGGGGTCCCAATTACAGAGGAATTCTTTGTTAAGAATATTGCCGGGAAGCATAATGAGGATATTGCTTTGCTCCTCTTTCCCGATGATCTCCAACGAGGCTTAAAATTCATGGACGATAAGGAAGTGATGTTTCGAAGGTAGATCACCTGCTAGTTCAGTTCATGTGTTGAGATTTTCTCTTGGTTAAACCGTATAACTTATTCTATGCAAAACAGATTGGCATCTGAGCAACTGAAGCCTGTAAATGGAATATATAAATTGAAGAAATGGGTTGAAGATCATGGGCTGAAACGGGCTGCAGTTACCAATGCTCCAAGAGCAAATGCTGAACTTATGATCTCACTTCTGGGCCTCTCTGATTTTTTTGATGCTGTTATCCTTGGGGATGATTGTGAGCACGCCAAACCACACCCAGAACCCTACTTGAAGGCTCTTGAAGTGCTCAATGTGTCAAAGGACCATACCTTCGTGTGCGAGGTCAGCCGCCTTCCTGGCAGCGTTATTTTCTAAGCTTCTGCAGCTTGCGAGATTTTCCTAAATTTGTGTTCTGTTTGTCCTTGGTTAGGATTCTGTTTCAGGCATAAAAGCTGGAGTGGCAGCCGGGATGCCTGTCGTTGGTTTAACTACCAGAAATCCAGAGCATCTATTGATGGAGGCAAAGCCTACACTTATTATAAAGGATTATGAAGATCCAAAGCTGTGGACAGCTCTGGAAGAACTTGATAAGCAGGAAGCTGCTGTGAAACCTGCTGCTTGAATAATTTCTTTGGTAACTAGAAGGATTATGATTTACCTGAATAATTCTTTTCCACGTGAACTTATGTATCTTCACCTTGAAGCTGCTTGTGGGTTGATATCAAGCGCGTGGGCTCATAATCGACGATATCAATTTGGTTCTAGGGGCTGTGGCATTACGTTACATTTAACTAAAACATGGGTATGTAATATTATTAAAATATTGGAACAATCACTTAAGAAAAATGCAATCATAATTCATTAGTGTATTCTATGATCGGAACGTGTTGTCTAAAATCGAAGTTATATTTGATGATGATGATGCATTCTCTGAAAATTGCTATTTGGAACTGTCACTTTCGATTTTTTTGTCTTTCCGGACATATTCGAGTATAATTCAAGCTATTACAGAGTTATAGTCGAAAAGAGAAGGATAAAATTATATGTTAGAATTGAAAGAATGTCAGCTAGGTTTTTTTTTTCTTAAAATAATCCACGCATATTAAAATAAATTAATAAATAAACAGAGGAATCAGGAATTAACCAGGGAAAAAATAATCTTTGTGCAGGCTCCTGTAGTGTAGAGCCCCAGCCGTACTAATAACTTGACATTGAAACACCTCTGTGGAGGTTCGTGATTAACATGGTTAGTCATCCCCGTATACTTTGCTCCCCTTCCATAGATTGTCTTTCATATATCTTCAGCGCCTAGACCTCTTATTCAACACGCACTTGAAGAAGGACAGGATTCTTCATATATCTCAAAGAGAGCAGCCCCTTTTGCTGTCTGAGGCTTCAAATCAAAGGAATGGCAGTTTCTTCTCGTGAAAACTCAGTTGAGAGGTATTCTTTTAATCTCGTTTGTGCTTCATATTTGTTTCCAAGTTTAAACGTTGATCATGTATATTAATAAATTGTAATAAAATTTTAAATGGATGGTAATTAGGAGGACGGAAATGATGTTCTATCAGTATTGAATTGATCAACGTTGATCAATTTTAACGTTGATCAGTTCTCCTTTGGTTTGTAATAGATAAATCTCAATGGAGGGGTTCCTATTGCCGAGAAGTTCTTTTCAGAGAAACTTTTTGGCAAGAATAATGAAGACATGACCTTGGTTCCATTCCCCAACGGTATCGAAGGAGGCATGGAATTTCTTGTTGATAAAGAAGCCATGTCTCGGAGGTAAAATGTCAACGATCTTATATAATTAAAAGCTTTCTGAAGCCCTTAGGGCCCTTACCATGGAATTTCTCCATCGGAAAAAACAGCTTGGCCCCAGAAAGATTCACGGCCGTAAATGGCTTATACAAAATAAGGGAATGGGCTGAAGATCATGGCTTGAAATGGGTTCCAGTTACTGTTCATATTAAACACTCCAAAGAAAAAACTAAACAAAAAGAGAGGAGAGAGATGACTGGTTCTTTATCATTCGGCCAACACCAGCAGAAAAACTGCAACCAAATGAAACTCTTCATAAATATTGCAATAAGTCCTTATAGTTTCATAAATATTGCAACAGGTCCTTGTCCTTTTCAACACTGTGCATTAACAACTGTTGTGGGCCAATAATTATCCATAATATAGTTTGAATCTCACATATTTTTAAAGCTATTAGATATTTATATATAATTATTATTAATTTTAAAGCTCGTAAAATTAATTGAGATATATACAAGCTAACTCGAATATTCACACTAATAATAAAAAATATATAATTCGACGATTTAGATCACAAGCTGTCTGCACACATGCACACACGCAAAGAGAAATAGCTCATGCAAGTTATGCTAGGGTTTTTTTTATTATTATTATATTAGCTTGCAATTCTTAGACTAATAACTCGTTGTTGTGCCCCGTTATTTAGAATATTACAAAGATAATATTTGTATACAATTTATAACGATTAATTAATTTTTGCAAAGATTTTTATACACAAACTTAGAGCTTTGCACTATATTCCTTTAATATTAAAGTAGTTGTGGAATGAATCATTAATGAAAAACTATATAATTTTCAAAGATCAATGATTTTAAACACGTGGATGTTTTTTTTTAAAAAAAATTATATAAGCAAACAATATAATCTTCTTAGCTCTTCACAGCTAAGAAGATTATTGTTAAAAAATTATTGTTAGAAATTGTATTAGTGTTGGTCGAGTTGTATGCATTCTGTTATAGGCCTGCAATGACATCCTTAATAGCGCCAGTGAGCAACAACGGCGGCGTTATCTTCATCCTCAAACCCCCATAGCTCGAAATCAGAAACTGTCCAAAGCCAATCAAGTTGAGCAAATGGTCTATCAATTTCAGTCGATAAGATGGAGTTCGGCCGAGTGAACTATCTTTATCGAAGCACGATCCTGAGCAAAATCACTGAAACTCTCATGCTATTTGTAACCACGCCAGGTCGTTCCCCTTCTTTCCTTTGAGGGTCGTGGCGGACCTTCTCTTTGTTTAGAGATGGAGCTCGGCTATCTTTGCTAGAGAACAGGAATTTGATCGTCTTATAATGGAGTGCATGGCGCAGCCAATAAACTGCTTTTCATCTAGCCCAAGCTTTCTATTCCTTTCTAATTGACTGCGTAGAATCAATGGAAGCCCATGGCTAAAATGTTGGATCTCCATGGATCCTTTCTTCCCCCGTCTTTGCCAACAAAATAAGCCCGAGAAGTTGCTCCTGTATATGTTTCATATATATTCAGTCCTGTTACGTTTGCAGATTTGACTGTAAGTTGGGCAACCGTTTATTTGCCATGCGTGTTCCTCTGTTTCTTCTAAATTGCTGATCGCTTGATTTCAGCTGGTATTAATATTTCTAGCCCGCAAATTGGCTGATGAGCATCTTTACTGAATGACCTTGTCTCAAATCTGGACAAAAATTGTCGACCATTTTGGAATGTCCTTGTGGATTGTTTTTGGTATATAGTTTTTCATGGAATGAGAACAGCTGAAATTCACATATAAGGAGCATCAGCTCCGTCTGTGTCTGTGCAAGTCACTGATGGGTGATTTCTTGAAAGTCAGATAGGTAATAATAAACCCTAAACCTTAAATCTTAAAGTCAGTTTATACAACCCACGTTTTAATTTTACCTGCAATAGCTCCTCAAAAAAGAGTAATTTACTAGTTGTATCTTATTTTTAGTGGATTTAATTAGAATCTTGGTGTACGAACAAGCTGGTATTTACAAGGAAGCAGAGAGAAAGGAGAGTAAACAAGGGAAGCAGTCGGTGAAAAACAGAACCATAAAAGTAGGGCAAAAAATGACTGCAAACGAGGATTGAAGCCACTAGCATACATAGCCATTTAGAAAAAAAGAATCCTTGGACAGCACTAGTTATAACAACATTTATATGGAGGAGGAGGAGGAGGAGGAGGGAAATGAATGTAACGACTGTGTACATCCATGAACTGCATCGTTATACAAGGACAGACTGAACCACTTCCCACAAAAAGAAGTGCAGAGTAAATTTTCTCGCAACCTGAAATATCAAAATGCAGGATATTTAGAATCATCCAAAGATCTCTCGAACACATCATCAAAATGCAGTCAGAGTAAACAGGTAGGTCCAAGCAAAATGTAAGACCAATTGACACCAAAATTGCAGCTACAGGCTCAATGGACTCTCCTGAACTTTAAAATTGAAAAAAATATATTCATGCAAGAAACTATATATCCCTTAATCATGAGCTTAATTAGCTTATTTCTTAAAGATAAAACCGTTCTATCTTGCTATCTCTAAACAGTATGAATCCAATTACTGAGAATCTTGCCCGTCAACCACAGAATAATTCAAAAGTTACCTCACATTTCTGCCACGTGACACCCTTCTTTGTGTTCCTCTCTGCTTCTTTGATTTTCTAATCATGATTATCATGACCAGAACCCAGCAGAAACTGTTGCTCTGTTTCTTCGATATTTCCACCACTTAATGAGCAGAAGCTGATCCATCAGAATAGCATTTCGCTTGTAGTTTCAAAACAGCATCAAAATTTAGTATTAATTGAGGAGAGACCAGCCCTTGTTCTCCTAGCAACATCAGCAAAATCTTTGATCCTCCTGAATTTTTGGATCGTCGAGCTCAAATATTCAAGCAAAGCCTTCTCCTGATTAGGTATCCAATTACATGGAAATGACACAATCAGTCTGGCAAGAGACATCCTGGTACACTGAAGCCTGTCAATTGACTCGATGAGGACAATTCTTAGCAAATTGCAGTGCTCAGGTGACGTCTCAACTCAACATCAAAGAACTATCCCAAGTAAATGTGGTCCTATCTCCAGGAAATTTCCAAATGCAACACCAGAGCCCCCTGAGATAAGACAGCATCAAAATCAGAATCATATAACTTGCATTTAATGTCAGAATTTAGAATCCTAATTTCATAAAAAATATATATATTTCACAATCCTCCTTGGAGGCATAGAGCTATTGACCATGGTGTTGTTGGATCTTGAACCCAATAAGGGTTTTTATGAAGTCACCAAATTAAATGTGCCTCAATATTTGCAGAGTAAAAATAAGACAATATATGTGTAATGAACAAAAAGAACAACTGAAATAGTAAAACCCAATACATAATCCAAGATGTTAGAAATTATGGACCTAGGGGGTCAAAATTCAACACACCCCATGAAATTGGTCAACCAGTAATAGGACAAAGTACACAAATCTTAGAGGGGGTGAAGGCTTGGAAACAAAAAGGAGAGTGAATAAGGAAGCGAGTAGTGACAAACAAAAGCATAAAAGTAAGGCAAAGAAAGCAGAGTAGGATTTAAATCAATGGCATACCCTCTACTATTTCAAACAGAATCCATGAATGGCACTCATAACAGAAATTGTACTAAAAATTCCAAAAAGAGAAAAAGATGTTGCTAAGTAATTTTCACAACAACTCTGCTGTAAGAAATACAAGATACATAATAAGTTCAAATTTGGATCCTGTGTAGAGTTATTCAAATATCTCACAACCTCATCATAATGATCCACATCAATTCAAACAAATAGACCCAAAGCAAAATGGAAAACCAAAGTCAATGAAATTGCAGCCAGTGGCAATTAAATGGAGTATTTTGCACTTCAAATTGACTAAATATATTTAAATTTATCCAAGAAGTTCATATTCTCTAATCATAAACAATTTAACTTATTGCGGAAGAAACTGTTCCTCTTAATAAGATCAATCCAACAACAGAAATTTTGCCAGTCAAGCACGGAATGATACAACAATTACCTTAGATTTCTGCCACGTCAAACCCATCTTCATGTTCTTCCTCTTCTTTGCTTTTCTGATCATAAGTATCTTTATCAGAGCCCAAAAGCAACTGTTGTTCTTTTTCTGTGTTATTTCCACCACTTTTTATGAGGGAAAGCTGATCCATCGCAATAGCGTTTCGCTTGTAGTTCCAAACAAGCATTGAAATGTAGTCCTGAGATGAAACCAGACCTTGCTTTCTAATGCTACATCGTTGATCCTCGAGAGTTTTTGGATCATCAAGGCTTATATATTCAAGCAATGCCTTCTCATGATCAGGTATCCAATTACTTGGAAATGGGGTGTAATCAGTCTCAGGTACAAGAGACATCCTGGTGTACTGAAGCCCATCAATTGACTCGGCGAGGCCCATTCGTAGCAAATTGTGGTAGTCAGGTGAAGACCCTTTCTTCTCCTTCAAAGGACGACTCAGATTCCGGGAACCAATCTTATACACCTTTGCACGTGAACGCAGCTTGTATTTTGCAGCATATAGCTTTGCAAGTGAACCCCTTATAATGTATGAACAGAAGTTCACAATTTTCTTCCGATTGTCAGCATATCTAAACCACTCAACCATTGTTGACAAAAATTTGTTCATTTGTGCATTTGTATGAGATTGAGTGGCATGGAACATTCTAAAACAAGGCTGTGGGTCTGGATCCCTGTCCCCCTTCAGAAAGTTCAACTTCCTAAATTGCTTAATGCATTGTTTCAAGCTTGCTGTGACTGACAAAAGGGTGCCCACACCTTTTTCACTAATGATCTTCCCACCAGTGGCAGTGTACCGTAGAGTTGGATACACAACTCTTCGGCACAATACATGATCAAGAAACATTATACCTTTAGTTATGTGCTCAATTGGGAGGCTCTCATTGTCAACCTTGAGCATGTATTTCTGATCAACAAACTCAATCAATTGCTTCCTCAATGTGGCTGCATCTGCTCTCGGTCCTCGCACACCAATCAGGATGTGACCCCCGTATCTTACATAATCCATCTTCCTGGTTTTGTCTGGGCCACTTGTCGGCACAAATTCTGGCCAGGATGTATTCCCCTGTTCTGCTTCCCCTTCTGGACTATTCCATATGACATCACTCTTTGAAGGACGATAAAACTCCTTAAGCTTACCCTCCATCCACTGGTCCAATTCATCTAAGCAGATGTTAGCCAAAAGAGGACTGAGTATCCCACAGTGTCCCCATGAAGGAATCTTCTCTGCCTCCTCTGGTGCAAACCCAAAAAAGGTGTCTAGCCAATATGGATCTGGCTTTGGCTCATCCTCTGCCAAAACCCTCTTCTTTTGATACTTCCTCTTCGTCTTCTTCTTTGGCTCTTCCATGCGACTCGTGATCACAGGGGTAGTCAATGCTGCCTTTATCAAATCAATCACTTTCTTATCCCTCACATCCCTCATTAAAGCACTTATCACTAACCCCACCTTCATTCCATCCAATATTGTGCTGAAATCCCCTTTTATATACCACAGATACCCAGCAAAATTCCTCCTAATCACCCTCAACACCGTATGTGCATTTCTACCAGGTCTAAAAGCAAAAGACTTTTGCGAAAACCGTGCTTCATATATCGGCTCCAAAATCATAAATAACACCTCCTGAACTATCTTATCCTGAAATGCTGCCGGTTGTGTGGTTGTCAAAATTGCCTTAATCTTCCTCTTTGACAAAGATTGATAGTCAGTCTTATCCTTCGGAGACTTTATAAGAAAATCCAACCTAGCACCCCACTTAAACCTATTATCAAGAACTGCATTTCTAAGAGCTAACAAGTCCTCCAATGCAGACCTTTGTATCGCACTACGGGGCATATAGGCTCCCATGTCATCAGCACACACTTTCTGATAAGCCAATACCCACAGTTCAAAACGGCGAAGATAAGTGGTCAAATTGCTCACAATTCTATCTGGTTCTCGAAAATTCTCTATCCACATTTGAGAGCAAACTGAGACACCATCTTCCTTCATCAGGTTGGATGGGTCATCAGGGTCCTGCGCACGCCTGTGCCCCGGAGTGAATGATAGTAAGCGAAAGAAAGCAAACCCATTAGTCCTAGGGTTTAAGGGATTGCATTGAGAGTACAAAAGGGTAGTGCTGGTGGCTGTTGTGATTGGAATAGGGTTAGTGTTAACGAGGACTTTGTAGGTGAATATTGCAAGGCGACGATGCATTTGGTGATGGTGAAATCAAGAACAACCCTCTTTTTAGGTCATTTTTGGGTTTATAATGAACATTAATATTACAAAGGTGAGCATCAAATATGAGATAAAACCCAATTCAAAGATAAACAATGAGAAAGTGGGGAAAAAAAGTGAAAAAGTTGCTTCGAGTTTCGAGTTCTTACAGGAAATTGAAGCAACCCCTCGTGCAGTGTAAAGCTTGGACACGCCTTAAAATGAAGTGATGCCACTCGGTTTGGTTTGAGGAACTGGGCGTTCAATGCAGTGAAGAGAGAATTTGAGAGGTAAAAGTAAAACCAAACCCTGGCTAAAACCCTGAAAACTTCCTTTTCCTTGTAGGTTTGGGGATTCCTCGTTAAGAAAATATATAATTTTTTTAATAATTGCAATTGATATTTTAGAATTAATACAATATATGTCCATAAATTATTGGATTTTCCATAGCTTCCATACATTATTAAATATAGATATAAATATTATTTTAAAAGATCAATGATTCGAGAAATATACACGATGAAATACAATAATAAATAATATATGTGAATATATAATCAGGCTCGGATTTTTCATTAAACTGAAGAAAATGTTCTGTGCTCCCATGAGAGAAAAATGTCTCCTATATCAACCTAATGAGCCGGATTCTTATACCCAGCAGTATGAATAATTTCACCATCCCTTGAAACATGTACATGATGAGTTGAAGTTTTATCACCCATTTATATGAAGTGAAGATCTGAATTTCCATTTTGTCGAGCAAGATTCAATTTCCATTAATTCTCTTTATTTCTCTCAACAAATCATGAATTGATTTGTGTTTTTTATTTTATTTTTTCTATACAATTTTGGCAGTGGTTATAATACCTTGAACGAGAATCAAGATAGAACGGCAAAGTTTTCAACTCTGCGGAAAATTCATGCTTTATTTAGTTTTTTAAAGTATTTTTTATTTTAAAATATATTAAAATAATATTTTTTATTTTTAAAAATTTATTTTTAATAT
>Ga0307511_10003004_pt1 | contig 17457 bp, 16 predicted proteins | sample 13_EM_MG_FD_200266 | JGI IMG/M metagenome (GOLD analysis project Ga0307511, IMG submission 200266) | Populus trichocarpa ectomycorrhiza microbial communities from riparian zone in the Pacific Northwest, United States - 13_EM | ecosystem: Host-associated > Plants > Roots > Unclassified | place... | reverse complement strand
CGACAACGGGCCAGTCGAGTTGGACGGCGTCCTGGGCCGTCGCGTACACACAGCACTCGCTCGTCAGGCCTACGACGGTGAGCCAGTCGTAGCCGGACGCGCGCAGCCGGGCGTCGAGATCGGTGCAGAGGAAGCCGCTGTAGCCGCGCTTGACCACCCGCAACTCCCCTTCCCCGGGCTCCATTTGGAACCACTCGGCGCCGGGTGTCCCGATCCGGCACGGCTCGTCCGGGCTCATGGGTGCGGCGTAGTCGCCCTCGCGCAGCCAGTTGCTCGACCGCCACGGCCGTGCCGGGTCGCTGCCCAACTCGACCCAGACGACCGGCACTTCGGCGGCGCGCGCGGCGTCGACGAGTTCGGCGATACGGGTGACCGTCCGGTCCAGTGCCGCCAGCGCCTCGCCCGTCAGGCCGTACGCCCCGATCCGGTCCGGGTCGGCGAAGTCCCGTTGCACGTCGACCACGACGAGCGCGGGCCTGCTGAACGACCCGGCAAGTTGGGCAAGTTGTCTGTCGCGCAGGTCGGACATCAGGCCGCCACCTCGTCGCGGGCGCGCAGCGCGGGCAGCACGGTGTCGCCGAACAGCAGCATGTCCTCGTCGTACTCCGGGAAGATCAGCATGAGTCCGTCGAGGTCGGCCTCCCGCACGATGTACTCGATGTGCTCGGTGACGGTACGGGCGCTGCCGGCGACGTACGGCGTCTGGAAGGCCGCCTCCCCGTTCGCGCCGGCGGCCCAGGCGCGGGCCTGGTCCTCGGGCACGCCCCAGGTGTGCCGCATATGGGCGAGGGCCTCGCGGTCGACGCCGACGCCCCACTCCTTGACCTTCTTGACGGCCAGTTCGTCGGTGTCGTCCTGGACGACGGTGAGCATCGAATAGGTCTTGCAGACACGGCCGTTGGCCTTCGCGCGGGCGTGCACGTCGGCGGAGAGCGACCGCATGTCGTCGAGGCTGTCGGCGGCGAGGAAGGCGCCGTCGGCGTACTTGGCCTGGAAGCGGCGGGCGTCCTCGGAGCGGCCCGCGCTGATGAGGGTCGGGCGGGTCGCCGGATGCGGGCGGGACTCGCAGTCGACGAGGTCGAAGTACGGGGTGCGCATCGTGACCGAGTCCTCGGTCCACAGCCGGGTGACGGCCTCCGTCCAGAGCTCCGTCATCCGGTAGCGGTCCGCGTGGCTCAACTCCGGGTCCCAGTCGCCGAATTGCTCGAACTCCCCCGCGTACGAGCCGTTCACGATGTTCATCCCGGCCCGGCCGCCGGAGATGTCCTGGAGGGTGGTGAGCATCTTCGCCGCGACGGCGGGGTTGTGGATGTTGGCGTGCAGGGTCGCCCAGATCCTGACCCGGCTGGTCGCCTCCGCGAGCGCCGCCATCATCGTCATCGACTCCAGCGAGCGGCCCCAGTGGTCCGTACTCCCGCCGAAACCACGCCACTTGGCCATCGACATCACGAAGTCGAGACCGATGCTCTCCGCGTGCAGGGCGGCACGCCTGTTGTACGCGTAGGTCGCCTCGGGATGCGGCGCGGTGGTGGACAGCATCCAGCCGCCGTTCCCGATGGGAAGGAAGATTCCGTACTCTTTCGCGGGCACGTTGCGGGCCTTTCTACGGCTCTGCGGGTTTCTTGCGTTCTTAGGGCGCGGGCCAGACGAGCTTGTCGCCGCTGTAGATGTCCTTGACGAACGAGGTGTCGAACCACGCCTCGGCCTTGGCGGCGGTCACACTGCTCGGCACGATCTTGAACTGGTGCAGCATGGCGACGAGTTGGGTGACGTTGTCCGTGTCGATGCCGCCCAGTGGCTGTCCCGGCGTCGGGTTCTCCTTGACGACCTGTGTCTCGGTCTTCCAGATCGTCGCGTTGAGCTTCTTGTCGTAGGTCGGGCCGGACAACTTGGCCGCGTAGCCGACGCATTCGGTGATGTGCGCCTCGCTGGAGGAGCAGTACGCGTACGCGTGCAGGGCGGCGCGCAGGATGTCCTCGACGGCGTGCGGGTGGGCCTTGGCGAACGCCGGGTTGACCGCCATCGCGCCGATGGAGCTGGGGATCTTGTAGTCGACCGGCTTCCACACGGTGACGTCCTTGCCGGCCGCCTTGAGCTGGTTGGGCTCGTTGGAGATGAACCCGGTGAGCGCCTCGAGGCCGCCCTGCTTGCGGGGCAGCACCGAGGGGTCGTAGCCCTCCTTGACCAGCTTGAGCGAGTCCCACTTGACGCCGGCCTTGACCAGCATCGCCTCGACGGCGGCGGGGACGTATCCCTTGTGTCCGACGACCTTGCCGTCGAGCTGGGTCAGGTCGGTGATGTCCTTGTTGGTCATCAGGATGTCGAGCCCGGCGTTCGAGTACGAGGAAATGCCCTTGATGTCGATGCCGTTGGCCTGCGCCTGGATCAGGTCCTGCTCGGAGATCGCGGACACCGTGGCCTGTCCACCGGCGAGCAGCTTGGTGTTCTGCGCGGTGTCACCACTGCCCGGCTTGAGGTCGACGGTGAGGCAAAGGTCCTTGAAATAGCCCAACTTGGCGGCGGCGATGTATTCGAGGATCGAGACGGAGGACTGGAACTGGTACCCGGAGAGATACGTGATCTTCCCGGCAGCCTTGTTCTCGGCACAGCGTTTGGCGGATATCGCGGAACCGGCAGCACCGGCAGAGGTGCTGTCGCCGGAGCCGGAACCACATCCGGCGATTCCGAGCGCCAGCACGGTGGCGATGATGGCGGATCTGGTGAGGCGATGGCGGGACATGGGTACTCCAAACTGGCGTAAACGCCGGGAAGTTAATGAACACACGCCCAGATGGGCGCGCCCCAAAGGGGCGCGGGGAACTGCGCGACCAGCCCCCACCGGGCCCGCAGACAACAACCGTGCCGTCAGGCTCAGTTCGTGCTGTCGTGCCAATGCAGCACGCGACGCTCGACAACGGTCACGGCAAGCAGCAACAACACGCCCATCACGGCAAGGACAAGGATCGAGGCGTAAACAACAGGGAGTTGGTTCATGGAGGAGGCCACACTGATCGCGGTACCCAATCCCCCCGTGGATCCGGACGCCGACATCTCGGCGACCACCGCCCCGATGATCGACAGCGGAAAGACGATCCGCAGCGCGGCGAAGAGATACGGCAGAGCGTTGGGCACCCGCACATGCCACAACAGCTCGACCCGGCTCGCATCCATCGTCCGGTAGACCTGCAACACCTGCTGCGGCACGGAACGAAGCCCCGTAGCCGTGTTGATGAGGATCGGAAAGAAACAGATCAGCCCGGTGATGATCAGCTTGGGCATGGCCCCGAAGCCGAAGGCCACGACCAGGGCCGGTGCGATCGCCACCAGCGGGGTGACATTGAGGACAACGGCGATCGGCATCACCGCCCGCCGCACCAGCGGGAGTTCACTGGTCAGCACCGCGAGGACGAACGCGCCGACGAACCCCATCCCCAGCCCGGCCGTCGCCTCGCCAAGGGTCACAAGGGCGTTGTGGACGTAGTAGCCGAAGTTCCCGGAGAGCGAGCTGCCGACCTCGGACAACGGCGGAAGCAGATACGGAAGTTGCCGCGCACCCCACTGCCACAGCCCGGCGAGGATCCCCAGCATCACGACGAGGGGCAGCCAGACGGCCGGACGGATCCAGCCGATCCGGGACCTCGGGTGCTTGAGGCTGAAGCGGGACGGTTCGGTAGGCGGTTGGGTCCCGGCCGGTGCCGGGGCGGTGGTGCGTTCGTCGGCCACGGTCATGTCGTTCACGCCCCCACTCACGCGGCTTCGCTGTGCCAGGCACGCCGCAGCCGCTCTCTCACCAGGTCCTCGTACTCGTGGAACCGCCGTTCCCCGAAGAGCCGTTCACCGCGCGGCCGGGGCAGGTCGACGTCGATGCTCTCGACGATGCGGCCGGGGTTCGGCGCCATGACGACGACGGTGTCGGAGAGCCGTACGGCCTCGGACACGGAGTGGGTGACGAAGAGGACGGTGGTCCGCAACTCCTCCCACAGGTCGAGGAGTTGGTCCTGAAGGCTTTCGCGGGTGAACTCGTCGAGCGCCGAGAAGGGTTCGTCCATCACGAGCACATCGGGTTGCAGGCCGAACGCCCGGACGATCGCGGCGCGTTGGCGCATCCCACCGGAGAGCTGGGCCGGGAGCTTGTGCAGGGCGTCGCCGAGGCCGGCCTTGACGAGAAGTTCCCTCATGTCGGGGGCCGTTCGGCGTTCGGCGAAGTCGGCGATGCGTTCCCGGCGTCCGGCCGCACCCCGGTTGATCTTCTGGGGCAGTGTGACGTTCCGCAGGACGGACAGCCAGGGCAGCAGTGCGGGGCTCTGGGGCACGAGTCCGATCAGCTTGGCCGCGCATGCCTGTGCCGGTGTCACACCGTGCACCGACACCTCGCCGCCGTCGGGCTGTTCGAGCCCCGCGACGAGCCGCAGCAGCGTCGACTTTCCGCAGCCACTGGGGCCGATGAGACTGACGAAACGGCCCGACGGCACCGTCAGGTGGACGTCGTCGAGGGCCGTGGTCGCGGCCGGCCCGAACCCGTAGACCCTTCGCACCGACCGCAGTTCGAGTGCTGGCGTACCAGTCACCTTCACGCTCCCATCCATGTCGCGGGCACAAGTGCCCGATCCTGGAAGTCGGAGAGCGTGCGTAGCGAGTGCGACTGACTGCCACGCGGAAATCCGCTTAGGTGTCCCCGACCGTAGGAAGATTGTGTTTCGGTACGGCGCAGTTGACTGTTACGGGCGTTTTACGTCTGGCCGCGACAAAGGCCGCAGCGGGGCGACCGTGCTGCCGTCGTACACATGGATCTCGATCCCGAGGTCCCCCGCCGCGCGCGCCACCCATCCGCCGAGGGCTTGCACGATCAGCTCGCTGACCAGCAGAATCGCGCGCTCGGCGGTGGGTACGGACTCACGCAGCCAGAGCAGCTTGAACATGTCCGCCATGACCTTGTTGCGGTAGGCGGGCTTGTAGGCACCCTGGTTGCCGACGAGTTGGACGAGGACGCGGCAGGCGGGGTCGATTCCCTCGACCTCGACGCGGCTGCCGTCGGGCAGCATCAGCGGCTTCGGGCGCAGCGGGGTGCCGAGCAGGTCGCCGAGCGCCAGCAGCATGCGACGTTCGACGGAGCCCTCGGCGAAGCGGCTCCACTCGGTGGGGGCGTCAAGGACGGTCAGGTGCACCCGCCGCATCCTAGGAAGTGTCCGTTTCCCCCGTGTTGCTTAGGGTGGACCACCATGAGAGCCGCCGGAGCGACAAGGACACCCGACGAGGGTGCGGGCACGACACGTCTCGACGGCCGGGTCGAGCGGGGCAATCGCACCCGGCGGCTGATCCTGCGCCGTACCGTCGACATCGCCTCCGTCGAAGGCCTGGAGGCGCTGTCCGTCGGCCGGTTGGCGACCGAGTTGCGGCTCAGCAAGAGCGGGGTGTTCGCGCTCTTCGGCTCGAAGCAGGAGCTGCAGCTGGCCACCGTCCGCGAGGCCGCCCGCATCTACACCGAGAAGGTCATCGGGCCCGCCGTCGAACTCCCCGCCGGGGTCGGCAGGTTGTGGCGGCTGTGCGAGCTGTGGCTGGAGTACTCGCGGGGGCGGGTCTTCCCGGGCGGCTGCTTCTTCTACGAGGTCGTCGCCGAGTTCGACGCCCGCTCCGGTCCGGTGCACGACGCGGTGGTCGGGGCGCAGCGGGACTGGACGGCCTTCGTGGAAGGGACCATCGCCGGGGCGCGGGACGCGGGCGAGCTGCGGGCCGACACCGACATACCCCAACTCGCCTTCGAGCTGGTCGCGTTGATGGAGACGGCCAACGTGGTCTCCGTACTGCACGACGAGGAGACCGCGTACCGCCGGGCGCGCGTCGGCATCGCGGCGCGACTGCGGGGAGCGGCCACGGATTCTTCGCGGGTCCCGCAAGTCCCGTAACTCTCATGGCACTTCAGTGCCCGCGTCACTTCGGCCGAAAACAAGTAGCACGATCGTTCGCACAGTTTTAGGGTCAAGTCCCATGACTGCCACCGGAACGGACATCATCGAGCTCGACCGGATCGCCGTGTACGAGGCTCTGCGCGTAGTGGAGTTGGCGCAGGAGGAGGACTGGGAGCGGGACACCCCCTGTGCGGGGTGGGACCTGCGGCGGCTCGTGGCGCACATGGCCGCGCAGCATCACGGGTTCGCGGCCGCCGCGCGCGGCGCGGGCCAGGACAGGGCGTACTGGCGGGAGCCGGAGGACCTGGGCGAGCCGGCCCGGACCCACCGCGCGGCGGCCACGGCCGTCCTCGCCGCGTTCGCCGAACCCGGCGCCACCGAGCGGGAGTTCGCCCTGCCGGAGCTGGGCATGAGCTTCCCCGGCCGGACCGCGATCGGCTTCCACTTCATCGACTACGTCGTCCACGCCTGGGACGTCGCCGCCGCGCTCGGCACAGCGCTGGACCTGTCGGACGACGTCCTGGACATCGCACTGGTGGTGGCCCGACTGGTCCCCACGGACCCGGCCGGACGCGGCCCCGGTTCCGCCTTCGCCCCGGCGCTCGACGTACCGCCGGACGCCGGTCCGCTCGACGAGGCCCTACGGCTGCTGGGCCGGACGCCGGAGCACTGGCCCGTCAAGAGCCGCTGAACTCGCTTCCTTTGCCTGCCCTTTGAGCAAAGCTGCCCTCTCCTTGAACAAGGCGCCCGTCCCGCGCGTACCTCCAGGCACTGGCCACGCGTCAACTTCTCCAACGACCAGTTGGTTTCCCCGGGAGGCTCCCTTGCGTCGTATCAACGGTACGACCGTGCTCATCGCGGCTATCTTCGCCACCACCGGCGCACTCGTCTTTCCCGTGTGGTCGTACGCCGACCGCGCGGGCACCGGTCAGGCGAACGTGGCCGCGGGCACGGTGAACACGCAGTGGGGGCCACTGACGGCCGCCGACCGGGATCTGATCGTGCGGGTGCGGCTGGCCGGGCTGTGGGAGCTGCCGGCCGGGCAGCAGGCGGTCGAGCGGGCGCCCAGCCAGGCGATCAAGGAGGCCGGAGACCATCTCATCGTCGGCCACACCGACCTCGACAAGCGGGTGCGGATCATCGCGGCCCAGCTCAATGTGGCGCTGCCCAACGTGCCGAACGAGCAACAGCAGGGCTGGCTGCGGGAGATGAGCGCGGCGACCGGCGCGGAGTACGAGTACAAGTTCGCCAACCTGCTGCGGGCCGCGCACGGCAAGATCTTCCCGGCCATCGGCGCCGTACGGAACACCACCCGCAACACGCTGGTGAGACAGCTGGCCTCGGACGCCAACCAGACCGTGCTCGACCACATCACGGTGCTGGAGAAGACCGGGCGGGTCGACTTCGACGCCATCGCCAACGGGATCGCGAACGCCTCCACCGCCAGCCCGACCGGTCCCGCCGCGCCCGTACCCGGTCAGGTGGCCCCCTCGGCACCGGCCGCCGTGGCCAGCCCGAACATCGGGGCCACCTCACGGCCGTCCCCGGGCGCGCCGGGCACGGTCAACACCGGGCGACCGGATCCGGTCGACTCGAATGGGGTGCTGGGCTAGCCGGCCACGGTCCGCCCCGAACCTCAAATGTTGCTCTGAAGGTGACACGGCCGGGGTTCGGGGCCCGGCCCGGGGGCGATACCTCCGTCACACCGAACAGCGGTCTTGTGGAGTGGATGCGTTTCAGCGAGGACATCGAGAACGGGGACGGGCGATGGAACGACTGGGGACGGGCATCGGATGGCGGCCCGAGATCGCGGACGCCGTGGAACACCTGCCGGGCATCGACTGGGTCGAGGCCGTGGCCGAGAACCTCTGCCCCGGCCACCTCCCCGAATCGCTGCTACGGCTGCGCGAGCGCGGCGTGACCGTGATCCCGCACGGCGTCTCCCTCGGCCTCGGCGGCGCCGACCGGCCCGACGCGGACAGGCTGACGGCACTCGCCGAGCGGGCCGAGGCCCTCGGCTCACCGCTGGTCACCGAGCACATCGCGTTCGTCCGCGCGGGCGGCCCGCTGACCGCCTCCCCGCTCCTCGAAGCCGGCCACCTGCTGCCCGTGCCGCGCACCCGGGACGCCCTCGACGTGCTCTGCGAGAACATCCGCATCGCCCAGGACGCGCTGCCCGTGCCGCTCGCGGTCGAGAACATCGCCGCGCTGCTCGCCTGGCCGGGCGAGGAGATGACCGAGGGCCAGTTCCTGTACGAACTGGCCGACCGCACCGGCGTACGCCTCCTCATCGACGTCGCCAACCTGCACACCAACCACGTCAACCGCGGCGAGGACCCGGCCAAGGCCCTCGCCGAACTCCCCGTCGAGGCCATCGCCTACGTCCATGTCGCGGGCGGCGTCGAACGCGACGGCGTCTGGCACGACAGCCACGCCCACCCCGTCCCCGCCCCGGTCCTCGACATCCTCACCGACCTGGCGTCCCGCGTCTCCCCGCCGGGTGTGCTGCTGGAGCGCGACGACAACTTCCCCGAAGCGGCCGAACTGGAGCGGGAGTTGACGTCGATTCGCGGGGCGCTGGACAAGGGGCGGGGGCGAGAGCGGACGCATGTCACGGATACGACAACCGCACCGCCGGCCTCGGCACCACAGGCCTCCGCACCGACCGCCCCCGCCCCCGCCCGCCAGCGTCTCGCCCTCGCCCAGGCCGCCCTGCTCTCCGCGCTGGTCGCCGGTACTCCGGTGCCCGAAGGGTTCGACCGGGTGCGGCTCGGTGTGCAGGCACGGGCGCTCGGGGCGAAGCGGGCCGACGTCGTGGCGAAGGTGGCTCCCGAACTGCCGGAGATCCTCGGGGCGGCGTACCGGCCGGCCTTCCTCGCGTACGCGCACACACACCCGATGACCGGCGGTTACCGGCGGGACGCGCTGGACTTCGCCGGGCAGCTGCTGCTCTCGGGCGGGCCCGAGAACGCCGAGGTGCGGCGAGAATTGCGGGCCTGGTGGCTGGAGCGCTCGGGGCCGGTCCCGCGCTCGACGCGGCCCGCGGTCCGGCTCGCCCGCGCCACCCGGCGGGTACTGCTGCGCCGCTGACGGGTCACGGAAGGGCCGGGAGGGGCCTTGGAAGGTGACAGTGACTCCACAGTAATATTGCGGTTCCGCACGAGAAGCGCACTCACGTGCGGTGCCGTCACAGGAGGCACCCCATGCGACCGCGACCCCCCGTAAAGGGCCGAGGCATATTCAGTGGTACCGGCGTCATCATCGTGGGTCTGACCGCGACCCTGGCGGCGCTGATCTTCCCGGTCTGGTCCTACGCCGACCGGTCCGGGACGACCGCCAACGTGCTCAGCGACCAGACCGTGGCGACGCAGTACGGGCCGTTGTCCGCGCTGGACAAGGACTTCGTCACGCGGGTGCGGCTGGCCGGGCTGTGGGAGCTGCCGGCCGGGCAGCAGGCCGAGGAGAAGGGCACCACCGCGGCCGTACGGACGGCGGGGCAGCATCTGATCGACGGCCACACGTTCCTCGACGAGCGGGTGCGCGATGTCGCCGCGCGGCTCGGGCTGCCGCTGCCGAACCAGCCCAACGCCCAGCAACAGCAGTGGCTCGCCACCCTCAACGCGGCGCAGGGCGTGGACTTCGACCGCAAGTTCGCCAACATCCTGCGCCTCGCGCACGGCAAGGTCTTCACGGTGGTCGCCCAGGTCCGGGCCACCACCCAGAACTCCCTGGTCCGCGCACTCGCCGACGACGCCAACACGACCGTCCTGGACCACATCAAGGTCCTGGAGGCCACCGGCTACGTCGACTTCGCCGCGCTGGCCCGGGACATGGCCGCGAGCAGCACGCCCGCACCCACCACCTCCCCGGCCGCGTCCGCGCCCTTCGCCGACCCCGGCCAGGTCGTCCCGCTGAACCCGTCGGTCTCGCCGACGTACTCGCTGCCGCCGCCCGCCTCCAGTCCGCCGCCGTCGACGCAGCCGTAGCCGTAGCCGTAGAACCGTTTCGGCCGTGGTCTGTTTTCGGACAAGCGGAACGTCACAGGCAGACAACGCTCCGTCCGGATTGTGAACAAGGCATGGCGTCCTCCTGGGCCTTTGGCATAGAAACTTGGCATGTTCTGGGTCCTTCTCCTGCTCATGGCCTGGGCCGTCGCCGGCACGGCGTGCACTCGGCTGTGCCTGGCCGCCGTCAGAGCGGCGGCCGTCGACGGGGACGACGCGGGCAAAGGACACGATCTGACGCTCTACGAGGCGGCGTTCCTGTCCGGCGGTCCCGCGCGGGTCGCAGATCTGACGCTGGTCTCCATGGCGCGCCAGCACCGGCTGCTGCTCGCCCACACCGGCTGGGCGACCGTCGTGGACCCGCGCGGCCGGGACCCCATCGAGCGGTCGGTGATAGGCGCCATCGGACCCGAGGGGCAGTCCCGGATCGCCCCGGTGCGGGCCAACGCGGCGGCCACGGACGCGGTGCGGGACGTCGCGGACCGGCTCGTCGACGCGGGTCTCGCCGTACCGGACGGGACCCGTACGACGGTCGCCTCCGGGGTCCGGCAGGTGCGGGCCGCCGCGCTCGTCGTGCTGGCGCTGGGCGCGACCGCGCTGCTGACGCCGGGGGCCGAGATGCCGCGCGGGCTGGTCGCGCTCTGGTTCGCGCTGCCGCTCGCCCTGACGCTGAGCTGTCTGGCCATCGCCCGGGTCGAGGTGCACCCGTACTCGCACTGGGCCTCCCCGGCCGGTCAGCAGCTGCTCGGCACGCTGGCCCGGCACGCGGGCGGCGGCGCCGACGACCGTACGTATCTCACCTCCGTCGCCGTACGCGGCATCCGCGCGGTCGGCGAACCGGATCTGCGGGCGGCCTTCGCGCACCGCGAGCAGTACCGCGAGCACTTCGACGAGTGGCGGCGCTGACCTCGGCGTGAGAGCGCGCCCAGGGGGCGCACAGGGGTCATTGGGGCCGACACCGACCGACGGTGCTTGCCTTCGCCAACAAGCGAACGAAACATCCCTTTTGTTGCTGCCGTGCTCCGAAGGGATACGCCACCATGCGAGCCGCCGCCCTGTACTCGGCCGCCGGGTCCTTGCTCCTGACCGGCCTCACCGCCGCCCCGGCCACCGGGGCCCCGGGCGCCGTCGAGTCGGCCGGCACCGCGCTCGCCGCCGCACACGCCCGCGCGCGGGGCATCGACTTCGGGAAGTGCCCCGACGCGCAGGACATGCCCGGCACCATGGAGTGCGGCACGGTCTCCGTCCCGCTCGACTACGCGCACCCCGACGGCAAGCAGATCAGACTGACCGTCAGCCGGGCCGTCGCCACCCACAAGGACCCGCACAACAGCAAGCGCAGAGTCCCCCGCCAGGGCTCCCTGGTCTACAACCCGGGCGGCCCCGGCGCCTCCGGCCTCTACTTCCCGCTGATCGGCATGCTCCCCGAGTGGAAGCGCATCGCGTCGGCCTACGACCTCGTCGGCTACGCCCCGCGCGGGGTCGACAAGTCGGCACCGCTGTCCTGCGAGGACCCCAAGCACTTCCTCAAGGCGCCCTCGCAGTCGCCGACGTACCCCTCGGAGTCGTACAAGAAGGAGCGCATCGCGGAGGCCAAGGCCTACGCGCGCGGCTGCGCCAAGCGCTCCGGCAGCAAGCTGCGGTTCTACAACTCCCTCAACAACGCCCGAGACCTGGACGTCCTGCGCGCCGCCCTCGGCGAGGACAGGCTGACGTTCATGGGAGCGTCCTACGGGACCTACTTCGGAGCGCTGTACGCGACGCTGTTCCCCTCGCACGTGCGGCGGATGGTGTTCGACTCGGCGGTGAACCCGGACCCCGAGCAGGTCTGGTACCGCAACAACCTCGACCAGTCGGCCGCGTTCGAGAGCCGCTGGGCGGACTTCCGGGAGTGGATCGCCAAACACGACGACGTGTACGGGCTCGGCGACACGGCCGCGAAGGTGCTGCGCAGCTACGAGAAGGCTTCCGCGCGGCTCGCCGAGAAGCCGGCGGGCGGCACGGTGGGGCCGGCGCAGTTGCAGGGCTCGATCCTGTCTGCCGGGTACTACGACGACTACTGGCCGCACACCGCGGCGGCGCTGTCGGCCTACCTGAAGGGCAGCCCCAAGCTGCTGGTGCAGCAGGCCGGGCCGACGCCGGGGGCGGCCGTCGAGGCGGAGAACGGCAACGCGGTGTACACGGCCGTCGAGTGCAACGACGCGGCCTGGCCGACCGAGTGGAGCGTCTGGGACCGGGACAACACGCGGCTCGCGCGCGTGGCGCCGTTCGAGACGTGGGACAACGTGTGGATGAATCTGCCGTGCGCGTACTGGCCCGAGCCGCGTCAGCAGCCGCTTGATGTGCGGACCGGGCCTGGTGAGTTGCCGCCGGTGCTGATCATGGCTGCCGAGCGGGATGCGGCTACGCCGTACGACGGGGCGCTGGAGTTGCAACGGCGGTTGTCCGACTCGGTGTTGGTGACCGAGCGGGATGCGGGGACGCATGGGGTCGCGGGTGGGACCAACAAGTGCGTCAACGGGTATCTGGACGCTTACTTGCTGGAGGGGCGGCTGCCCGAGCGGCATGCTGCGTGTGCGCCGCATGCCGAGCCGAAGGCTGCGCGACCGGGCAGTGTTTAGTCTGCGGGCCGGTGGGGGCTGGTCGCGCCCGCGCGGCGGAGCCGCACATCGACACAGCCCCGCGCCCCTAAAAGCAAAAGAACTAGGCCAGGCCCGCTACCAAGTCGCCGATGTCCTTGCGGCGGCCCGTGTAGAAGGGGACCTCTTCTCGGACGTGCATGCGGGCCTCGGACGCGCGCAGGTGGCGCATGAGGTCGACGATTCGGTAGAGCTCGTCGGCCTCGAAGGCCAGGAGCCATTCGTAGTCGCCGAGGGAGAAGGAGGCGACCGTGTTGGCGCGGACGTCCGGGTAGCCGCGGGCCATCTTGCCGTGGTCGGCGAGCATGCGGCGACGGTCCTCGTCAGGGAGCAGGTACCAGTCGTAGGAGCGCACGAACGGGTACACGCTGACGTAGTTGCGCGGGGTCTCGTCGGCCAGGAAGGCCGGGACGTGCGAGCGGTTGAACTCGGCGGGGCGGTGCAGCGCCATGTTCGACCAGACCGGCTCCAGGGCGCGGCCCAGCCTGGTGCGGCGGAAGAGGTTGTACGCCTCCTGGAGCTGATCGGCGGTCTCCGCGTGCCACCAGATCATGAGGTCGGCGTCGGCACGCAGGCCCGACACGTCGTACGTGCCGCGCACCGTCACGTCCTTCGCGGCGAGCTGGTCGAACAGCTCCTGGACCTCGTCGGCGTATCCGGCGCGGTCCTCGGGCAGTACGTCCTTCAGCTTGAAGACGGACCACAGCGTGTAGCGGATGACCTCGTTGAGGTCCTTGGCCAGCTTGCCCTTGTTCGGGATGCGGCCTGACTCGGTGGTGGGGGCGTCGTCGCTCATGGGGCTATTCTCCCGCTCCGCCGGACGCGCTCGGCACCGGGTCGCCGGTCAGCCGCTCGACGGCCGCGTAGGCGCTCGCGATGGTGGCCGGGATGCCGACGCCGTCGTAGGCCGCGCCGCACACGGCGAGGCCGGGCAGCTTGGCGACGTGTTCGCGGACGCGGGCCACGCGCGCGTGGTGGCCGACCGGGTACTGGGGCAGGCCGTCGGTCCAACGGGTGACGCGGGTCTCCAGGGGCGTGGCGTCGAGGCCGGTGGCCTCGCGCAGGTCGTGGCGTGAGACGTCTACCAGGCCGGCGTCCTCGCGGTCCAGGATCGCCGTCTCGCCGTACCGGCCGACCGAGGTGCGCAGGACCAGTACGTCCGGGTTCTCGTCGGCGATCCAGCCCCACTTCTGGGAGGCGAAGGTGGATGCCTTGATCGTGCGGCCGTCGACCGGCGGCACCAAGAAGCCACTGCCTTCCGGCAGTTCGACGTCCGCGCGGCGGTAGGCGAGGGTGACCAGGGCCATCGAGGCGTACTCCACGGCGGCCAACTCGGCGGCGGCGCCGGGTACTTCGGCCCGCAGCAGGGCGGCGGCCACCGGTGCGGGTACGGCGACGATCACACCGTCGGCGTCGAGGACGCGGTCTCCTGCGACGACCCGCCAGCCGGCCGCTCCGCTCCGGCGCAGTTCGGTGACCGGTGTCCCGGTGAGGATCTCGGCGCCCCGCGCGCGGACCGACTCCGCTACGGCGAGCGGGAGTTGGCCGACTCCGCCCTCGATGCCCATGAAGACCGGGCCGGTCTGCTGTGCTGCGACGGCGCGCTCCTGGATGCCCCGGACGGCCTCGGTGAGGGAGTCGTGGGTCTTCGCGGCCTGGAAGAGCTGGGGGACGGCGGAGCGCATCGAGATGCGGTACGCGTCGCCGGCGTAGACCCCGCCCAGGAGGGGTTCGACAAGGCGGTCGACGACCTCGCGGCCCAGGCGGGCCGCCACGTACTCCCCGACCGCCACGTCCTCGCCGACCTCCGTGCGGGGCAGGTCGGCGTCGCGCTCGATGCGGTGCAGGCCCTCGTCCGAGAGGACCCCGGAGAGGGCGGAGGCGGTGCCGGGGACGCCCATGACGTGGCCCTTGGGCATGGGCCGCAGGGCACCCCGGGTCCAGAGCGAGGCGGTGGCGGTGGCGGGCGACTGGAGGCGGTCGGTGAGTCCTACCTCGCGGGCCAGCGCGACGGCCTCGGGGCGGCGGGCCAGCATCGACTCGGCGCCGAGGTCCACACGGGCGCCCGCGATCTCGCCGGGCAGCAGCTTGCCGCCGACCCGGTCCGAGGCCTCGACGACCGTCACGCGCACGCCTCTGTCGAGCAGCCGGTGTGCGGCGGCCAGCCCGCCGATGCCGGCGCCGATGACGACGACATGCCCTGTACCCGTACGAGTCTCCACTTCGCGCATGCCCCCAGCCTCTCAGACCCCACTGACAGTCCGACCTCCGCCCGGTGTCCGGTGCGAGTCCCGACCGTGACCGCATCGGGACCGTTTCCGGCCAACGTCCCGCCCGGTCCCGGCGTCGAAGGTGCGTCAGTCGTCACGACGAACCTCGGGGGTACCGACCCATGCGCACACGACACTCCGTCCGACCCGTCCAGGCCCTGGCCGGGCTCCTGCTGGCCTCGGCCCTCGTGCTGACCGGGTGCAGCAGCAGCGTGGACAAGACCAGCGCGAGCGACGCGGGCGCCAAGGCAGCGGTTCCCGGCACCGCTCAGCAGGAGGGCGCCTCGGGCAGCGGCAACGCCCGGAACACCAAGTCCGTGCCGAAGCTCACCGCGAGCAGCATCATCCGTACGGCCTCGTTGTCCGTGCGGGTCAAGGACGTACCGAAGGCCCTCGACGAGGCCCGCACCACGACGGAGAACGCGGGCGGGTTCGTCGGCAACGAGACGACCACCCGCGACGGGCAGGGTCATGAGCGCACCAGGGTGGTCCTGCGGGTGCCCACCGACAAGTACGACGAGGTCCTCGCCGACCTGGAGGGCGCGGGCAAGCTGCTCGACCGGACCGCGAAGGCGCAGGACGTCACCGACCAGGTCGTGGACGTGGAGAGCCGCATCGCCTCGCAGCGGGCCAGCGTGGCACGCGTGCGTGAACTGATGGACCGGGCCACCAAGTTGAGCGACGTGGTGGAGCTGGAGGGCGAGCTGAGCACCCGAGAGTCCGACCTGGAGGCGCTGCTCGCCCAACAGTCCTCCCTGAAGGACCGCACCAGCCTGGCCACCATCACCCTGTCCCTGTCGCAGACCCCGGTGGCGAAGGCCGCCGCCAAGGACGACTCCCCCGGCTTCGTGGACGCGGTCGCGGGCGGCTGGCACGTCTTCGTCACGCTGCTGCGCTGGATCGCCCTGGCACTCGGCGCGGTGCTGCCGTTCGCGGCGGTGGCGGCGCTGCTGGCCGTCCTGTGGCTGCGTCTCGTACGGCCGCGCCGGGCGGCGGCCGTACCTGCGGCCACCGCGGTGGGACCACTGCCGGCGGCCCCGCCGGTGCGTGAGGAGGAGCAGGGCGGACAGGACTGAAATCATCGGTCCCCGTAGCGTGTTCGCATGGACATGAGCCGTGCGAGGGGTACCCGGGAACGACTGGTCGTCATCGGAGGCGACGCCGCGGGCATGTCCGCGGCGTCGCAGGCACGCCGCCTCAAGGGGCCGGACGAACTGGAGATCGTGGCCTTCGAGCGGGGCCACTTCACCTCGTACTCGGCATGCGGCATCCCCTACTGGGTGGGCGGTGACGTGTCCACTCCGGAGGAGCTGATCGCCCGTACCCCGGAGGAGCACCGGGCGCGGGACATCGACCTGCGGATGCGCACCGAGGTCGTGGAGCTCGACGTCGCGGGCGGGCGGGTACGCGCGCGTGACGTCGATTCCGGGGCCGAGTCCTGGACGTCGTACGACAAGCTCGTGATCGGGACCGGGGCGCGGCCGATCCGTCCGGACATGCCCGGTGTCGACGCCCCTGGAGTGCACGGGGTGCAGACGCTCGACGACGGGCAGGCGCTGCTCGACTCGCTGGCACGCACGCGTGGGCGTCGCGCGGTGGTGGTCGGGGCCGGGTACATCGGGGTGGAGATGGCGGAGGCGTTCGTCAACCGCGGGTATGACGTCACCGTCGTCAACAGGGGCAAGGAGCCGATGTCGACGCTCGACCCGGACATGGGGCGTCTTGTGCACAAGGCGATGGAGGGCCTGGGCATCACCATGGTCAACGACGCACATGTCACCGAGCTGCGCACCGGGGACGACGGGCGGGTACGGGCCGTGGTCACGGAGGACGCGGAGTATCCGGCGGATGTGGTGGTGCTGGGTATCGGGGTGCGGCCCGAGACGAGCCTCGCCGAGGCGGCCGGGCTGCCCCTGGGTCAGCACCACGGGCTGCTCACCGACATGGCGATGCGGGTGCGCGGGCACGAGAACATCTGGGCCGGGGGCGACTGCGTCGAGGTGCTCGACCTGGTCTCCGGACAGGAGCGGCACATCGCCCTGGGGACACACGCCAACAAGCACGGGCAGGTCATCGGCACCAATGTGGGCGGCGGTTACGCCACCTTCCCGGGGGTGGTCGGTACGGCCGTGAGCAAGGTGTGCGATCTGGAGATCGCGCGCACCGGGCTGCGGGAGAAGGACGCCCACCGCGCGGGGCTGCGATTCGAGGCGGTCACCATCGAGTCGACCAGCCGCGCGGGCTACTACCCCGAGGCCTCCCCCATGACGGTGAAGATGCTCGCCGAACGCCGTACCGGCCGTCTCCTGGGCGTGCAGATCGTCGGCCGTGAGGGCGCCGCGAAGCGTGTCGACATCGCGGCGGTCGCCCTCACGGCCCGTATGACGGTGGAACAGATGACGGCCCTGGACCTGGGTTACGCGCCGCCGTTCTCCCCCGTGTGGGACCCGGTCCTGGTGGCGGCCCGAAAGGCGACCGCCAAGGTCCAGGCCGGTCCTCGTTGAACGTTCCTACGCGTTCCGTGTCGAACGTCCTAGGCCGTCCCGTTGATGCGGTCTATGGCCTGCCGTGCCTGCTCGGCCGGCGGCCTGGCCGGCAGCGAGGACACCGACGCGCTCGGCGGCATCATCGCGGCGGG
>Ga0307511_10003003_pt1 | contig 17460 bp, 14 predicted proteins | sample 13_EM_MG_FD_200266 | JGI IMG/M metagenome (GOLD analysis project Ga0307511, IMG submission 200266) | Populus trichocarpa ectomycorrhiza microbial communities from riparian zone in the Pacific Northwest, United States - 13_EM | ecosystem: Host-associated > Plants > Roots > Unclassified | place... | reverse complement strand
CTGCCCTTTCCCAGGCTGCCTGCCCTTTCCCAGGCTGCCTGCCCTTTCCCAGGCTGCCTGCCCTTTCCCAGGCTGCCTGCCCTTTCCCAGGCTGTCTGCCCTTTCCCAGACTGTCTGCCCTTTCCCAGGCTGCCTGCCCTTTCCCAGGCTGATCTGCCCTTTCCCAGGCTGTCTGCCCTTTCCACGCGCTCGCTCTTCTCGCTACCGCTCGCTCTGAATATGTATAGGTGTAGGAGGGGGGGACGGAGGGACGGAGGGAGGAAGGGACGGGAGGGGGGGGGACGGAGGGACGGAGGGAGGAAGGGACGGGAGGGGTGAGTGATGCCGGGTGGAGATTGAGTTTCCTAAATTGATATAGTTGTGAATCCACAGCAAGTTCCTGAAGGAGGCAAGAGGGGAAAAGTGCACTGGGGTCCAGTCCTAACGGGGCAAAGGAGGGCGAGATAGGCGAAGGTTAATAGTCTGGTTGGCACGAGCCCCTCAGTTAACTGACCCCTCCCCAATGCGGTTACTATGGTAAGCTATTGATAAAGTCTACCGCTCTCCTAGAGAGGTAATTGTGATCATCAACGCTTCCACGCCTCACATTTTAATACGACTCGTCTCATTGCTAGGGTTATCATGGGGGACCCTCGTCGAGATTTACAACTGTCAAAGTTACGTCGGTGAGATAGGGGTCGGTGAGATAGGGTCATTGCCCAATTACCACAAGAAAACGGCTCGAGATGCTATGGAACGTAACTAGCTAATCGTGTACTCTAAGAGAAGCCTCTTGCTTGAGTGAGGAAGGATAATGGCACCGAAATTAAGGCAATCCGCCTGCTATATATGCCACTCGAACAGAAGAAATCCCCGATCATCCAGTCCCCCAAAAATGCGATCAATGAAATATCATGATAACCTCCCTGGCAGTTGCCGTGCTATTCATCTCGATGCGGCGGTAGTCGCAATCCTCGTTTTCAGCCTAATTCCTGATGGTCCTCCGGACGTATTAACCTGATCCTTAGACTGGGTCTGCGCTTGAAGTCTTCCAAGCGCCTGCTGTTGGTGTGACACGTTAACCCCCGGTTACCAGGACTTTGTTGAGCGCTCTCTTGCAGTAACTCTTCTGTGTGCTTCGAGTGCGGTAAGAGTGCTCTGTGGTGGTTACCTTACCCGCGAGTGTCCATTCTTCGGTAAATCTCTTTTTACCAGGAGATTTGTTCCTGTAAACCATTGTACCTATCGTCATTGCTGAGGGTGGATGCCGCCTGGGTCCTGGGGCTGTCGGCGAGTTTTAGAATGCTGTGGGAAACCACTTGTAGGACAGAGTCGGGGCCGAGGATATTGGGTAGGGAGTGTGATGGCCTGGGGGTGACTCAAACTGAGGAGAAGTCAGATGGGAGTGGGGACAGACATTGTTTGATGCTGGAATTGCGTTTTTTTTTTTTTTTTTGGTGAATCAGTACTCGAATCGATACTATAGTATATGACGAGGGAGCGCATGCCCGAGTGAAGACTCGGCTGCATTATCTAACCCCTCAGCCGTTCCCTGCGCCGTATCTACATACAAGACCATAAACGCCCCGTGGAAAAGACGCACTAAAAGGAGAAAACGGTATAGTTCACCCATTGAAAACCACCTTAAGCTTTCGCTTGTTGTGGCATATGCTTTCCCTCCTCCCGATAATTCGACCCCCCACTAGTCCCCGCTGGCCCTGTTCCAGTCGTGTGAGTAACGTGTGTAACGTGTGTAACGTCAAAGATATATCGCCTCCTGTAGAAATAAACAACCCTCGATAAACCAACCCTCATCGCTGCCGGCGTCCAATGGTCCACCCCCTCACCACCTGGGTATAATGTGTAACGTCCGTCTTCTTGAAATGCCTGCTATCCCGCCTACTGTGGGTGACCACTATTCCAGTCATATTTCTCTGTTATAAAATGTTTCCCACCCATCCTCCTAGCCCCATCTCTTCACTCGATTTCGTGTATATGAGTAGCGACGAGGCTTCTTTTCCTCGTCGCCTGTTCTTTGGCGACAGCCACCTCACTCCAATCACCTCGATACCTATGATACCCACTGCGACATCATGCCTTGTTTATCTCTTATGGAAACGCCGTGTATCACGACGGCCTGTGCAGATGGCCGATCATGTTAACCCCCGGTGGCAGACTTCTTGGTTCACTTCCTCTTTCGTCCGACTCTCCTCCAGTTTGACCCCGACCCTTCGCTCTTGTAACCTCTATACTCCTTCCGGTAGTCGCTTAGGTCCTTGTTCGGCTTCCAATCATCCCATCCCCCTTCCGCATGTAGGTACTGCTGTCGGTGTGGGGAAGTGATTGTTATTGGTACCGCCTGGGTCACTGCTTGTGCGCATGATTTTCCCTTCCATATTGGGACTTCCTTCGGGAGTGCCGTCCGCCCCCGGTATGGGCCCTCCGTTACCCCCCATGTCTATGCCGCTGTATCCACATGTGTGGGTGAAGGTCGTATCCTCCTCGCTGCCTCCGTGTATGTATGAGACGGATTCACTTCCGAGGTTTTCTCCAGACCTGCATTTGTCCAACCCTCTAGCGGCTTCTCGTGCTCCAACATACTCGTCGCTTGCTGCATAATCCTTTTGCCTAGTTCTCCTAAATCCACCGTTCTCACCGTGAATCGCTTCCCTTCCTCTTACCGCTCCTCTTTTTAACTCTCTCGCCTGTCTTGTATCAAGTTTTCTTCTGTGTACATGTATCATTGCTGCGATACCTCCTCGGTCTGTGGGGCTGGGTCCGCGAATGTGTCGGGTTATCCCACATCCATGTCTGTCCATACCCTTTGTTCCACCTCGTATTTCTGGTGGGGAGTGCGTGGTCTTTTCCCTTGTACAGACAACTCTCGTTATAAGCATACCCGATATAAGCATATTCTCATTATATGCCTGACCCTCGTGGTCCCCCCACATATATAACAGGGCGTAATTTCCTGACTATATCAGAATATGTTCACCGTATGCTTATAACCGGAGTTGTCTGTATCAGAGCAGCCGGAGCCACTTGCTTTTTCCCGTTTTGCGGCACTGTGTTAGTGCTTGCATCGTTAATTCGTTGTGTCCTCGCGTTGTTGGTGTAAGGAGCCGATATTGAAACCCCGACTGGTGGGTAATTGTCAATTCATGGATTGGGCCTCCACTGCTATTCGCTACGGCTGCAGATCCGAGTTGTCACCGATGCTTCTGATGCGTTATCGTGAGGTATGGGAGTTATGGTTCATCCGGTTGGATGTTGTGGTCGTGGTAGTGATGAGTTTGCATCTCCGTTGATACAGCGGTTGCTGGAGGTCGTGCAGGATATCGTGGGATTCACGAACTGCGAGCTTGAGGGAGGGGGTCGTAACGTTGGTCTAAAATATCTGTGTTGATGTCATTGCCGCTTCCGCCGGCTTTCCCATCATGTGGTCCGTAGGTCTGGGCACGAGCCGGCTCGTCATTTTACCATATATTTTAGGGCTCGGGCTCGGTCGACTCGTGCCCAGGCATATTGTTCCGCTCGATTGTAGCTGCTCCCGTGGTCCCCTGCTTTGCTTTTCCACTGTTTTTGCCCGTGTTGCTGAAATTGCGTTCGTTGCGGAGGGGTAATGGGACGGGTCGACGGGGTGAGCAGGAGTTGATTAGCTGGGGGGCGATCAGGCCTCCCGTTGGTGATATGTGGCTTTCGTTACCACGGTGGTGGGCTTGGGGGGGCAGTTGATAACTGCGGGGGACCTACATTGCCCGGGGAGAGCTTTTTCTGAGGTGAAGACGATTGGGCGGCGATCATCGAGCCGTTTGGGCTTGTGATTTTGTTTTGGGGCCACGGGGTGCGCCGGGCCTGGATTTGAGTTCTTGGATTTGGCGGCGGCGACTGAAAAAGCCACTCCTGTGGCTGTGGTGTTGCTGCTGTGGGGATCCATTTTTCCGCCGGATGTCTTTGTGAAGAGAGAACAGGGGGTGGACGATACCGGGACGGGAGCTGGGTGGTGCTGGCGTAGTTTGCCGCGGTTCGTTCGGCGTGTGCGCATGTCGCTGTCTCCATTGAAGAACAATACGATCCTCGGGGCCGTCATTTGGGTCCGACAGAGATCCGTGTGCGTTAGCGGACACGTTGAGTCCTCGTTGAATGGAATGCTTGCTAGAGAGAGGGACGTCACCGATCATGTTGGCGTCCTCTGGTGCTGGGGACTATGCGAGATGTGTGAGTCCTGTGAGTTTGGCCGGGGGGAGGTGGAAGCAGCCGGGTGGTGGTCGAAGGTGGAAGGTTAAGGAAATCCTGTGTCGGTACCTGTGTCCATATCTGAACGGTTGATGATGTCTGTTCCTCTTTCGGTCTGTGTCTATGGTTTGCATAAGTCGCCAAGTTGCAAACTGGACATGTCTAGCGTGAGCTTCATATCCTATATCTTGTGATTTAGGTGGGGCACTCTTTCCTATTGCCGTCTATGGGACGATCGAGACTGTGCGCGGGCGCGGCGTGCTGGCCATTAGGCTGTCAAGAACTGCGTAGAGTGGCTCTTGTGTTGCCAATTTCAGCTTCTCCATGAGTCTACTGCCGACGTTAGTGTAGTTGGCGCATGAAATATAGTTCGTTACGTTTTTTTTAAATTTTTTTTTTAACCAATTCAGTATTCATATTCGGTTCTAGTCAGGGGCAACATGAGCCAGACACCGTGGAATCCGATGGGGCCAAGTTAATCTGGCCACGCAACTGAAAGCCGAGAGCACTTGTAATACAGCATCTCAACCTCGGTGTGTGGTGCGCAACTTTAGTCTTTCTTATCAGCCTGGGTTTTGTCTGCTGGTCTTATCTTATCTCGATGTCTGTCTCATGGCTCCAGCGATGCCCTATCATCTCCGTGGTTTCTCTATTTGGCTCCAGTGTCACCCTCGGTCTGAGTTTCCTGTGCATCACCATCCATGCCGGAGGCTATTAACCGAGTCTGATGTTTATCTTGTGGAGCTCCATGTGAGCACAGTATCCCTTCATGTATATATACCTCGTGTATTCCCTTCACTGCTACAGATAGGATCAATGCAGGGCAAGCAACTCTGTCTTCTACTCGCCGTCTCTCACTTCTACGTCAAAAGTAAACCCACAACTCCCTGTAATCGACCATCCCACCGTGATTACTCTGGCTAACTCATTTACTCGGCTCCATTTTTATACCCAAAACCTGGCTAACCCCTATGGAGTCTTTTGCACACCTGAGCCAGAACCTGAGGATAGAATGAGAGATTCCGGAGGGTAACCATAGTGTTCTCAACTTCTCATCTTCACTACAAAGACGCATCAATGCCTGCACCCAGCTACAGCTCAGCCCACATATCCCACCTCCCATCCACCTACATGTACAGTCCAGCCCAACACTAGTGTAACACAGCGGCACCTCTCAAACCGTTGGTCTACGCATGTCACTCCACGATCTCCCATCCCCCGGCAAACAACAAGCCTGCCTGGTGCAATTCTACTACCCCCACAGGACAAAAGGTCGAAACACGAAGGGTATTGGGCAGGGACGATCAGGGGGCTGATTGGCGAGGAGTGGAGGCTGAGTTACACATATGGGACCGGCTGAAGGTAGGGAGCGGAAGCAACCGTGGTGAGCAAAGACGGCAGAGGGGGGGCAACCAACAACCACCATAAATGAATGGGAAGTATATCCATAACCTCAGATGCAGAGTGGGCAGCCTCATGGTTGGCGTGCCCAGATGTGACAGCGGACATGCTCTTTATTCTCACCGATACACAAGCGGCACTCTAATCCGTCTTGAACATCAGCTAGGGTTGTCCGTCGAGATCAGGCATCGAGCAACAAGTCAAGGCAGCACTGAGGCAGAGAGAGGGGCAGGACACTGCTATCTCGTGGATCCGCCCGCAAATTCTGGAGACAGAGTCCAGGCTATGGGATCAGAAGGACAGATTGGCACAGGCACGCTCTCTCATGTTATACCTGGATGCGAACTAACTGGGGTCCTCAGAGCAGTTGGCTGCATCACATGGGCAAGGCGCAAGATCCATTGTGCCAGTGGGGCCATCCGAGCTTAGATAAGGACCACATCACATTTGAATTCCCGTAATTTAGGAATGAGAGATGGTCCTGCTGGGACCTCGTAAGTCGTGGGAGGGATGCCAACGGCATAGCCTTACGCAGATTCACAAACTTGATCACCACCTTCCGGGAGGATAGCATGCCAAACGCGCCCGCCCCGACCACCGCTCACCGCTTGGTCAAGTTCCTAGGTCTGGCTGGCAGGGGCTAACAACCCGTCAAAATGGCTGGACCCCATCCACAGAGCCACCCTATGTCTTCCCACCACCGCCGAGTCCCTAAAAGCACTTAATACCCCCCTGCCCTTCACTAAGGATGGCCTCACAGTCCAAACCTACCAGCGCTCCGGGGACACAGCCAAGTACATGGACCGATTAGGTCAGACTGCCTCCACAACCAGGACTTCACTCTCTCCACAGCCTCCCAGAAGATGGAGCCCATGCGGTTTCTGCAGTGGAGGCGGACACGCAGAGCCTCATTGGTACAAGAAAAAGACGCTACGACTGACAGATCTGGACGCCGTCCGCCCATGGGAAAACAGACGGCCGACAGGGACACAAGGCATCCCAAACCCCCAACATTCCCCATCTATTGTAGCTCTCCCACACATTCCCGACAGACTCTACGGCCAGAACAACTATTCGATACTCACGGGTCATACACGAAGAACAGGCGGGAAACCGCCCGACCCAATGTCGAACACAACCACAAGCACCCCTACGGGGCACCGGACAGGTCAGCGACCCCTCCTCGAGGAACATGTAGACAAGATAACAAGGATAATCCGACAAGCTAGGGACACACAGAACAGAAGGTCCAACTCCACCACACTAACACCGTCTCCAAGACCTCGAACGCGGGACAAGAAACAACTATCCATCGGCTATTGCAATGTACAAAGATGTGGCGCATACACAGATACTACGCTAAATACCTGCAGAGATCACGAAATCGTCTTCATCGGGGAACCATGCAACTACCAACCACCCGGGTCATCACTCGTGTGGACACCCCTTTAACCGAATTTTCACCTATTAAACACACCAAGGCCCTCCACCAAAATCATGGCCTATGCCAACAAACGCCTGGGACGACACGTCCGCATTTCCATCAGTCCCCCCGGGAACGCAATCACCCTCCGGATCTCAGGAACACATATCACAGGGGACTATCCCCCAGGGAAAAGACGTCGCTGCAAGCTTATCGAACAAGCTACAATTCCCTACCGTCAAAGGCCCCTCGATCGCCCTGGGGGACTTCCACGCTCACCATTCGTCATGGGGAGGGACCACCAACCCCAGGGGAAGCGTCGTAGCCTCATGGGCGGAAATAATGACCTAGTACAGAAAGTCCCCTCCACAGCTGTCACATGGAGGATGGAGGGCAAGGAAAGTTTCATCGACCTCAATTTCACCAACCGTAGCTGGACCCCTTCCCACACCACCCCCGGTTCCTAGGGGCCGACCTATGTCAGATATTCATATAATTATACTTGCAATACATACCTCATCTTGTGATATACTATAATATTGTTCATTAACAGCTGCAAAGGTTATATTCTTTCCAGCATGTAATAATGATATATGAATATCAATAATTGTATCAAAAACCTCATGATCTATGATCATTTGTCGTCTAGCTTGCTGTGCTTGAATTGGAGCTACTGATGGTTTTTTATATAACAGGCCATTCTCAGTCTCAAACTCATTCAGAGTAAGCCATTTAGTTTTGCGATCCGCTGTATGTAGTAGGTTTCAGATGTTCAGCCTTCCATGCTGCTGTATTGCGTAAAATTCCCCTCAATTCCTGCCATTGGTAGAATGAAATGCGAAATCAGTTAGGAGGTACATCTTGGAGATAGTGGTCAAAGTAGGTGCGTACTTGTGCACTAAAGAGCTCAGAAGCTGCTGTCTCTCCTTCGTTATTTTGAAAATCCATGTTTAGCAAATATGAAATTGAGGTATGAATGACTTGCTATATATACTGCTAGACTCATTGTAATAGATTGATTGATCCCTATACTCCATAGACCTGCAAAAAATTTAGATAGCTGCCCTCCGTGGACCTGCAAAATATTAGCTGGCAGCGCCTTAACCGAGACCTTCAATCGAACCCAGTAATATGGATCTATCCCTATTCAGGTTGTGGATGTGGCTGTACATGAGAAGAGTGCTCTGTGAGTGGTGACCGTCGCCGCGTGTCTCCATCCTTCCGTGACGCTGTTCTTGTCGGGGTAGCTCTGCCTCTGTTCCCCATGAGCCGGGAGCTGCGGGTTTTTTCGCTACCGGTATTCTGGCATCTCTCCTGGAACGGGCCTCCCTTCCTTCCCGGTAAGTTTATTCGTGTAGACGCTTGTACCTGTCGTAATCGCTGAGGCAGAGCCGCTTGGGTCCTCCGGATGTCAATGAGTTGTACGATGCAGTGGGAAACCACTTGCATGACAGTGTCGGGGTCGGCGATATTGGGTGGGGAGCCAGATGGCCTGGGGTTGACATACTAAGGGGAAGTCAGTGGGATTGGGCACAGGACTGCTGGATACCGTAACTGCGTTTCTTTCCCGGGGGGCATCTGGGGCGCAGGGATGGGTGCAGGGGGTGATCAAGGGTTTGCTAGGTCGCGAGCGATCGAGCCTCCCGTTGGTGGCCTGGGGCTTTCGTTACCACGATAGTCGGCTTGGGGACCAGGAATAGGTTGGTAACTCCCAGGAACCATGTATTGCCGGCGAGGAGCTGTTCCGTGCGTGAGCATGACTGAGTAGGGATGATCAGGTGTTTTTGCTTGTGCTGTTGTTGAGGGGGGTCGGGGAGGCCACGGGATGCTGTTCAATTGTTGTAAGTGGTGCGTCGGTTGGTGCGGGAATTACATTTCTTCTTGCTGTTTCTAGTCGACGGGGAACGATGCCTTGTTCATTCGGGGAGAATACAGACGTTGCTAGAGGTCGTGCAGGATATCAGGAGATTATGAAGATCGGGCCGTGGGAGGGTGGCAAGAGGAAGGGCCCGGGTCCGAAAGAAGAGGACGAGTTCCTAGCTGTCGTCTCGAGCCAGCTTGTGATGTTGCTTGTGGTATTGCTTGTGGTTTTCCTTGTGTCTGTAGCACCCATGTCACTATTTGTTGGGTCGAAACCCGGCGAGTAAAATTCGTGAGGGTTCGAGGTTGGTGTACTTGTACCTAGGAGTACAAGCATTTGGGTTAGTTGAAAGAAATGGACCAGACTAGAAGAAAGGTGGTATGGCTGTAGTAGTTCCATGCAGGTGAACTAGTCTAGCTATACTAGCGCGCAGGTAGAAACTTCTCGCTAAAATCCACCCCGCTAAAATCGAATGCCATTCTGCATTGAACATGACCTATAAACAAAGTTTGCCACTCCCCAGCACCTGTTTACAAAGTACCACAGCACTACACGCAACAAATAAACACGTTAACAACGGGAATAACACGTTAATAGCAATATGCTTCGATTATTGAGGCAATCTGGAGTCCGTCGTGCTTTGGCCCAGCATTTCAGCAACGGACCTCCTAGGGCGACTGGTAAACCAAAGTGGGCTCCGCAGGACAGTTATCACTTGGTAAGCCATCTTATATCTTACAGACTACTTCTGACTCAACTGACAAAGTGCTGGACAGGGGGACCAAGTCGACAGGTTGCGTGAAATGAGCAAGGTACAGCCCACGCCCACAAAAGTTTGATAGTGATTAACCAGGGATGATGATGGTAGGACAGTAGAGACCTCAAGAAGGACTTTAGAAGCTTAGAACAGGACTTTGGTGCTTTCAGGGGCGATATACGAAGCCAAATTGGTGTTTTAAGGGGTGATATGCAAGGAGAATTGCGTGATTTCAAGGGGGTTATGCAAAAGGAATTGCATCATTTCCGTGGGGATATGAGAAAGGAATTTCGTGATCTCAAAGCGGGTATACCACAAGAAACCTGTGCTCCCAATGCAGATATGCAAGAGGTATTTCCTGATTTCAGGGAGACTATGCAAAATGGATTTCACTCCATAAAAATGGATTGCAGGGACATTAAACGGAGCTTAAATATTTTATTGTTGCAGCTCGCGGCGATATTTACAGGGCTATCAGCAGTGAGTTCGCTATTCCACTGATGTTGTGGGATATATCTCTGATCAGAATAGGTTGGGTTATACTCACTCGGACCCAGGTCCCTCATCAACTAATCGACGTCGCTTAAGACTTTACACCTGGGCTCCGGGAGAGGGAGTTCGGAGACATTTGCAGTGCTACTCAATTTTTAGTGGTCTTGAATCCATATTTGAGTTGATGATATGCATGGATTGCATGAAGAGTATCTATATTTGTACTGATACATGTGTTGTCACCGGGATTGGTGGTAATGTCATGGCCCATGTGACGTGCACCCCAACTTCAGCATGATATGGCGTTCCAGCAACCTGTCCACCACCCCAGTGCCACCCCCATTCCGACCACCATTCCCACCTCCATTCCTACCTCCCTTCGTTTTTGGACCGTGATGCTGCTGGTGTGTTTCTTATCTAGCGACGCTGATTTAGCGACGCTGATTTAGCTGCTGATTCGATTTAGATGCCTATTCCTGGCTATCTATTTTTTTTTCTAAAAAAAAAAAACCTAGTACTCATATGCGGCCTCATGAAGGGTGCCATGATGAGCCCCTCGGGAGTACCGGAGGAGTCAAGGAGGCCCAAATTAATCTGGGCACAACTACGCGACTATGTACAGTTTTTTAGGAGACAAAGGAGACTCGTTGTTCTTCTCCTAGGGTAACTAGGTCGGCGGCTTCTGAGATGATCTGAATGCTCATTTCTTTAGTGAAAATCTGACTGAGTCGCCAATGGGCTGACCTGAGCGGGAATATTACCCTCCCCGGGAATGCAAAATTAAGATTCCTTGACAGCCTAAATGGGCATCCCCGTGCATTACCGAATGTGGGGATTTCAGAAAAAATCACAAAAGTTGTGGTGCGCCATCTGCGACGAACATGAATGGTACGAACCATGGGGATACCAGCCAGGCCCCCCGTTTCCCTTCGTAGCCTGATTATTCCTCAGGTGTCAATTCCACTCCTTCTTCTTCCTCTGTCTCTGTCGCTAGGTCAGGGTATCCTCTCACGGCGCATGGCCCCCAAGGCCTGGACGCACAGGATCGGTGGATACGAGGGCTGAGTATCCACGGATTTCCTTGGTTGGACAGTTTGGGCTGATAAGGCATGCACGGGATCGAGTGCGTATGGGTTTATTTCATTGGTTGCTTGTGAGGACGAAATCTCTATATAACTCTCCTATATTCCCCTACGATAAATGTGCCGGTAGTCGGCTTTGTTTTATGTTTGTTTTATTTTTTTGGCCTGTATTCATTACTCATAGGGGCCACGATGGCCGACACAGAAACCTGACGGGGGCTCATTTAAGGCCACTCAGGGGTAAGTGTTAGAGCGTCATTCCGCCCATACCTAGCTATACTGTCATTACCTTGCACACCCGCCATGAGCCTATTCAGCTAGTCTCATGCATATCCCGTTGAGCTCCACATGATACCATGTGCGCTCATGTGAACGTTCATGTGCACACATGTTTGCATTCACATAAATGCTCGTTCATGTATATATAGCTGCTATATTGCCTGCTGCTTCTGTACATCACATCAGTTCACTCCATTACAGTAGCTAGGTCAATACAAAGCTTCTACCTCTTCTCTCATATATCACGCCTTCACTAGAATCACTACTCACCGCTCGCCTCATTCGAACAGTAAGTCTCAGGGATAAGCATACTGTCCCATCAAACAGGGGGTAATTTCAATTAAAGGAAAACCTTTGTTCCTTGGCGTTGGATAAAACGTCTAGGATTAGGACTTGCGAACGTCGATCAAGGATTTTGGCCACTATGTTACATAATTCTGCCATTGATAGCAGTTACTAGGCGTAGTAGTGGTACAGGTTCGTTTTCATAGATATGTAGTGTAGCAGCTATTATTTGCGGCGGGGGCGTTATGCTAACGAGACTAATCTTTGCTACCTCGCCATTGGTAGGCTCAGAATTCATTCTTTAAATACCCTCTCATATTGTGTGTATCCCGTAGTAGAGTGCACCTCGATAAGAAAGTTGGCATTTTAGGTTATTTTCTGTGAAGTTAGCATTGTAGATATACCTGAAGATCTATCACCAATAATGGACTCGCATATTTATAATCATCTGCATTCCCAGAATATCTACATTGAGCCCATTCCCGAGAAGCTAGGCCATCGTGAGTATTTCCCGCCATCGCTGACCTGCCCAAGCAAGTCAGAACACTTGTAACTGATGGCTGCATTGTTGTCGGGGTTGCGCACAGTGTCAGGCGGGATCTACATTCCGCCCCAGCCCCTGAATGTGAATTAGGGATGTGACCGACTTACAGCGCATGCGGTTCCCTTACGCATCCATGCTCGAGTAGGAAATAATCCATCCATGTAAGTCAACCTCTTAATAGATGAACCTGATACTTGTGGCTCTATGGACGACTTTCATAAGTTGGTACACACTGAGTATTCCTGCAGTTCTTGAGGTCCTTGCACCCCACGTGTGTACAACCATCAACAGTATGAGCTGGCAAGAAATGTATGACTATGCGGACAAATATCAACTCCTGAATGTGGAAGAGTATTGAATTATTAGTTCAACCAACCCTCTAGCAGTGTATTTGATCTAAGCGACATATTTGGCCTATCGCTTTAGAACTATTGCCTACGCGATGAACAGAGGCCTCGCGCGGGATCACCGCTTACTTTGGCCTACGTACAAAATGGCATATGTAGCTCTGTAGGGTCTTTCTGGTAACTGAGTCCTATTGTTTTTCAGCGCAAGAGGCACCAGCGACAATACCAAGCACGCCGAGCCCGCTTGGTCGATCTCGACAACTAGTGGGCTTCCGGCGTTGGAATTTACAGCACTATACGAAGAGAGAGAAGCCGAGCAATAATATCTGACTGCTGCCAGAAATACCTGAGAACTACAAAATGTCCCCCGAGAGTAAAGTTTTGATCGCTGCTCTGCTTAACCAGGCGACTTCTGTCAAAGACTTTTGGCATTACCGGCTATTGGCTGTAACTCAGGTTCTACTTCGAGGGTGTACCAAAACGGCACATCGCAATTCCTATTTTCAGAGCAGTAAGAAAAGGCAGCAACAATGCCGAGAACGAGTAAGGGCAAAGGCCGGAAAGCCGGCAATTCTCAAGGCCAGCTAAGCACACAGGGCTTGTCCAATGCCCTACCGAAACCTATGACACCCGAGCCTGCGGCAAGGGAATTTCAACTCCTGAGGCGATCCCAAATGCTACGGGTAAGGCTCCAGAGTCGGTAACACAGGCTACAAGGAAATTCAAGTGGATGGAGGTACCGGAACAGGACAGAAAGGTTGTGAGAGGTGATCATTCGGTGGACAATGGGATGGCCACAGCCAAATGCTCCCAATCCGGGAGTGAAGAGGAGCCCAGTTCCAGTCCGTGGATCGCAAAGGGAAATGCAGACAATATCAGGACTCCGATGATGGGACCTTATTGGATAAATGGGGAGTAGAAGATATGAGGAGGGAGCGAGATGAGCTAATGATATTGGAGAATTCCTCTTATTAATTGCGGGAGACGCTGTGGGTGAATCACCCTACACACAGGGAAACAGGTTAATATGGGAGATTTTAGCGGAGGATGGGATGGAAGAAGACATAGGAGATCGCAAGGACAGGGTCCATTTACGGTTGGAAAATCTTGCAGAAGAATTGGAAGAAATTTCAAAAGAACGAGACAGGTTGAGTAAAACCGTCAAGGTTTTGGAGCTGGCTGAGGAGACTCAAGGGAAAGAGAATGCCGGAGAAGCAGGTATTGTAGCAGTAAAAGTAGAGAAGCTGTCTAATTTTCTTGCAGATGCTATATCCAATGCTCTAGAGGAAGACCGCTGGAGGTGCTGCTTGGGGCAGTCAAGGACTACTTGTAGATTCTTGAGCTTCGGTCACAGGAACACCCCAAATTCAAGAATCTGATGTCTGAGACAATGACAAAGACAGGGAATTTGAATAAGGCACAAGAGGAAATGAAGACAATAGAGGAGGTGTTGTTCTCAGCGCCAAAAGAGCTCAAACAGGTGAAAACTTCGGTTACACCACAAGAACCGTCTAAGACAGAGGTGGTAGAAGTTAGTGTACAGGCATTTCCGGACATGGCAGATGCCTCAACCTAACCTCAAAAGCAGGCATTGGCAATAGAGGAAGCAGAAGACGGAGGGAAAAGAGAGCGCTAAGGACAGTGATGTGAATATGTTGGACGATGGCAGGTTCTCCTCCTATGAGTACTTGTCAGGGCATGAGAAGGAGATGGCAAATGTGAAGCCAGTGATACACCCCTTGTAAGGATGCAGCCCATGTCATTCCGCGTGTACCTAACTATACTGTCATCACCTTGTGATCCCCCTTGAGCCTATTCACCTAGCCTCTCACGTTGAGCTGCATGTGCTACCATCCATGTGAACGTAAATGTGCACATTCAACTGAAAGTCCCCTTCATATACATATAGCCTTAGTACTTCCTGTTGCTTTGTGATTTCACATATCACACATCACACATCAGTTCAGTTCAGCTCAGTAGCTAGATCAATAAGCAGTTTCTATCTCTTCTATCATCTCTCTCATATAACACGTTCATCATTGGATTCACAACTCACCACTCGCTATATTCAAACATCCTATCACCAAAAAATAGAACACCAGACATCAGAGGGAACGACCGTCAGGTAGACCCCAACAATACAGCATGTGAAGAAAATAGGCATGATGGGTATCAGGGGAGCACGGTGGATCATGGGAGGATAGAGGAGAGCAGGGAAGTCCACCAGGTCGATGTTCATCTTCCTCAACACCATCATCTCATTTCATGTCCAGGAAGGCCAGATACAGGCAAATATCCGAGCATACTGCCTCCCAGTATCAGCATATGACGACGGAGGTAACCAGAGGAGTCGGATGGGTAATGGGGTCTCTTAGAGTTATAGTCGGTTGTTGGGCCTACAGGCGTCCGGCCGGGGGGTAGGAGTGCCTGTACTACTTGCCGCATCCTGGTTCATCTGTATAACCTGCGAATCCGCTTGAAGTTGGGCAATATTTTCGTATTCTAGGATGTGACCCCGCCTACATCTTCAGCGCGTCTCTGACGGAATCTGCATGTGTTTTTCACCGAATCTGCCATTGGTTTCGCTGCCTCTCCCAGTGAAACTGCTCTTATTTGTGCGCATCTTTCATTGGCCTGAATTTTCTCCATCCCTGTATCACGTTCCTTCTTCAATCGATTGCTGACACGCCCATCGCCCACGGATCGCTCATCCTCCGTGTACCCCGTAATTGAGGGTATTACGTTGAGTTTCTGACGCTTGTGAAAACGGTATGGGGTGGATGAGCGCCGCTTTGAAGGTTTTTGCGGTCATGGTCTAGGGCTATCTGTATCCGAATCATCCTGTTTTTCCTGTTGCAATGCATCTAATGCAGTAAGGTATGAAGATAACTGCGGAGGCGGATAAGACGCAGAAATTAGTGGCCCATCATTCGATGGCGGAAGATTGGCTGCTGGGCGAAACATCAAAGGCTGATAGACCATTGGCTGCCAGGGGGACATCGCCTGCCGGGGCGTCATTGTGGGCTGACGGAACATTGAATGCTGGGGGAGAATCGGCTGCTGGGTTAAGATTGATGGCTGATGGACCACCGGCGGTTACGGGTGCATTGGCTTCTGATGCAGTATTCTGTGCTAAAGGAACATTGAATGCTTCCTAGGGGAACTTTGGCTGCTAGGGGGCATTGCATTCTGGCTGGGCTTGGACTGTAGATGTGTCTCGGTTTCCTCCTATTACATCAAGGCACCAGAATAATGCTCATTTGTTCTGAAGTGCTTCATTTGCTGACCGCGCTTTTTCACCTCCACTTACCCCCAATTAAGACCTCTCCCTCCATCTAGAAATTTCCACCATGGCTGAGGTATCCCTCCATTGCTTCTTGATAGTCACTGCCCCCACACCAATCTCCTTGGATGTGATGTGTTCATAACTTGGGAATACTTGATCCTTCACATTCTTGTGCCTTGCTGCTTGCTTGCTATCTATTTGCCCCGCATTCAATGCCATGCATGCCACCAATCCATATATCTCTTCCTATTTCCAAAGAACTTGTTTTTCTCGTTGACATGGCATTCTTGCTGTTGCGGGAGTTATTATTCGAATGGAAGGAGCGGTAAATCGATATCGAGTGCAGGAAGCACAGTAGGAGAGCCCAAGAGCGCCATGTGAGGGGGAATATGGTGATGTATTGGGCTGCCTGATGCGAGGAAAAGTGATCAGTGGGCTGATACGAACTCAAGTACAGAAGAATAACGAAATACACAAGCAATATAATGTGGGAGATATGCTGATGAGGTGGTGCAACACGTACATGACATCAGGTGGAGCGAGCACATGTGAGATAGTGTCGGCCCAGGTCGTGGTCGGCTGCCAGAGGCTGTATTTGCATCACACATCCTTCAACACTCTCCCTCAGCTCGATCAAAGACCGTCGTGGGCTTGAGGCCAACTGAGTCACCATAATTGACAAACTTATAAAAACCGTTCAATATGGAAAAAAAACCGTATGAGTAAAGAATACGGAGCTCGATTAGTAGTAGCATCAGAGTCGGCTACATGTTGGTGAACTGAAGTCTGATGTCCCTTTGGTTGGGACGTTGGCAGCAGCTGAGAGGTAGACATAGTGGGATGGGAGTAGCGGATACGGTACAGCGGGATTGGGAATGCGAGTTTGTCAAGGGATCCGGTTGTATGGGGGATCCGGGTCTCCCACAGATTCCCAGCAATTTCATTGCAACATTGCTAGAACCAGAGTCCATAATTAGCACTCCCCTCGGTATAATCAACCCCTTTTGGTTTTCGTGAGAACCGATGTGATGTTCCCTCAATTGGCTTGCGTTGCGTGTGATTGGGTAATGAGGTCATCCTTGTAGTATTCCCGCCCGGTCCTCGGACTTGTGTAACACTAGTGGGAATATTGAAATTAAGCCCGCTGGACAAGTGAAGGGGTATTTTGTATTATCCCCTATAGGGTGTAATTACACGGGTTGCTTTCTCCTGTCAGCATAGAGCTCTGGCATTATTGGTATCCCAGTGACACAACTCCTGATAACCATAACCATGCTAAAAGAATGACAGAATGGAGTGTGAATTCACAGTTTTAGAAATCCTCTAAGTACGTACCTTGATGTGAATTGTGAATTACATGTAGGACTCTGCGATATGACTATAGAGTGAAGACCTAGTGTGATGGCATGTCATGTAAATCAAAGCCCATAACCTAACAAAGTTTCTGAGCTATTGCATGCAAGATGCGGGCATTTGTTGATAGGGGTA
>Ga0307511_10003002_pt1 | contig 17461 bp, 9 predicted proteins | sample 13_EM_MG_FD_200266 | JGI IMG/M metagenome (GOLD analysis project Ga0307511, IMG submission 200266) | Populus trichocarpa ectomycorrhiza microbial communities from riparian zone in the Pacific Northwest, United States - 13_EM | ecosystem: Host-associated > Plants > Roots > Unclassified | place... | reverse complement strand
TTTTAATATAGTAGTTTTCTTCACCTTGCCTTGTTGTACAAAGCCTAGAGGTTGGTCTATAAACACCTTGCAAACTGGTTCAAATACTTTTTTTTAATAATCAACATCGTATTCTTGTTTTTATTCCTTTATTATTAAATGGACCTTACACTTATTTACCTTACTTTTCTCGTTTAGTTTGGTTTTAAAAATCTACTTCACACCAATTTTCTTCTATTTTGATAGTATAATCAATAGATTTGATTTTATAAAGAATATGGATAAATCTTATATTTACAAAAGATTAGTGTGAGTGGTTTCGTTTTCCTAATATTTTTTGTAGAGGACATATTATTGTTACGAAACGATATATCTTTACTTTAATTAGTAAATTTTTGATTCTCCAAGAATTTCTCCATAATTAATTGGGAGAAACAACCTATATATTGGATATAGAGATCTATAGAGATAGATCTAAAAGATTGTTTAGATTATCTCAATCCATGCATATAGACTACATGCTAAAATAGCTTAGCATGAAAGAATCTAAGATTGGATTCTTATCTATTATACATAGAATACCTCCCTTCAAAGATATTTATTCTAAGACACAGATTCAGAAAAATAAATATATGATGAAAATTGTATCCTATATTTGACTATAAAATCCATCAATAGAGAAGATAAATTAAAAGTTCAAAGTTAACTTAAACCCATTTGAGCTTGGGATCATTTGAGTCCAATTTTAGCCTTTCACATTTATCTAAATAAATCACTAGAAAATCTTGTTTTTTTTTTTTTTATATGGGATAGATCTTCGAGAAGATTATGAATTTCTCTAAAGTATGTTAACGAATAATTCTTTGAGATCAATTCTCTATTTATCTATAATTTATTTATATCATATTGATATTTTATATTAAATAGTTTATGTTAGAGATTAAATTCTAATAAAGTTCTAACTCCAAAAATAATTGTACTTCATTTTTAATATGATCTCAAAATTTTCAATTAACAATCATTTTAAACAAAATTACAGCAATATTATCACATATATATGGATGAGACAAATGAATGCCAAGATCTCGAAGAAAGAAAGAAAGCCATGTGCTTTTAGCTGCATTACTGGTCAAGGCATAATATTCTGTTTCACCGTTCAATCTAGTCACCTGTGGATTGCTTCTTTGCAGTCCAATAAATTAAATTGGAAAGTAATATATATATATATATATAGGACAAGTGACCCAATTAGAATAAAAACAAGCATATAAATATTAAATTAAAATTCTTTCAACAAATGTATGCGAAAAATCAAACATACCACGAACATATCTTAAAGTACGTTTAACAAGTTGCGTACGTCTTTTTATTGGATTGTGCATATACTAACAAGTGGACACCTTCTCGTCTATCTCTTGTGTGTTGTGTGTGTGTGTGTACATATATATGCATTCATTTTTCATCAAACTTCAAGCGAGATATATAATTATTTGCACTAAGACTAATGCAAGCATCGGTCCTTACAATAATGTAAGTGTATATGCTTTATTGTTGAGATCATGCCTCCAATAAACATATAAAAGTTTTATATTGGATTATAATATGTTAAGTTATAAAAAGAAAATTACCTATATAAAATCACAAAGTTTTCAAAAATATAAAAAGCCTGTGTAAGGGCTTTTGAATACAAATAAAACTACTAATCAATAGACTGGTCGAGTTACTAAAAGTTAGATCTTATTTGGTATTGTACTCGTGATTGTTTTTTAAAATATTTTTTGTTTGAAAATATATCAAAATATTTTTTGTTTGAAAATCTATGAAAATAAAAATTAATTTAAAACAAAGAAAGAAATAAAAAACTTTTATTTTTTTAATATTTTTAAAATACAAAAACAAATAAGTTGAAGCTTATATAATCAATTGTTCACCAATTAAGAAAAATAAATGCAAGTAAATAGAGATGCGGGAAGAAGAGCAAGTAGTGCTAGGTGAGTGGTCAAAGTACAAAGAATTGAGCTTTGAGAGTTACATGGCGTGAGAGTATGAGAGTTTGGAGAGAAGTTTTGATTAGCAAAAGATTAGAGACTTAGCAAAATGTTCAAAAATTAAAAGATAAAAGATGATTAAGATTTATCATATTAAAGGACCTTGTTGAGATGGGCCGGATTTGGAGATTAAGATTTATCATATTAAAAGAACTTGTGTTGTTGTTGATGATGATTTTGTATTTAGAGAGAGGCAAACCTAACCCTAATCCAGTAATCCTCTCTCTCTTTCATGAATGTTGACAAGTACTATAGTAGTAACAACTAACAACAGCATAATCCCCAACAAACCAGAATTAATTAGGACAGTTAAAGCCATGGAACAGAAAAGACCACTTTCCACATTTCAATGAACACCACACAGAAAAGAATAGGGAGAGTTACACTCCTCTTTTTACGCATTGTCTGTCTCATTTGCATTGGGATACCAAACGAATCACAATCATTTGATTAACATAAACAAAACAAAAGGAGATGAAGAGAAAGTTCGATCAAGAAAGAAAAAAGAACAAAGAAAGTCTAATGTAATCTAATACTTGTTCTTGTACTTTGTTGTCTCGTGGCATTACCCAAGTTACATGCAAGTCTCCTTAAAATACAACGTTTGCATTGTAACCTTCACGTCTCTATGTCTCTTTCAGGTGGCTTCTTTTCCTTTTCCTTTTCCTTTTTTTTTAGTGAATCTATTATTTGGATGTTTGCTTGTTTGATGATCGCATTGCATGTCAATTGTTTATTGAATCTACCTGCGTTGTGCTGTCAGTTTGTTTTAGTTTCGTATAAATAAAGCATGATCTTTTAGCTCATCCATCCTATATATATGTAGTAATTCAGTTTGTTTCTCCTCTTTTTTCTTTTTTATAGCAATCCTGATTTGTATTTAATGTCTGCTTCAAATTCTTAGCTAAGGTTTTCAATGGGGGATGATTCTGGCTCATATTGCATGGATTTGATATCTTCGTTTTGTTGTGAATTTCTCGGGTAATCAATTTCCTTGGAGGTCTTAGAGTATAGTTTTAATGAGTAAATTCATAATTTGAAGCCTGTCCTCTTCTTTTAACTCTCCCAATTTTCTCCTAATGCTGAAATGAGTCCTGAATGTGGAAATAATCTCTGCTATCGTAGAGTATCTGGTGTCTGCATATATTTGTTCTTATAGCTAAAACTCCTATGCAATACTGTGTTTGATTTGATGATATTAAATTGCATTGCAGATTTGCAATTTCTTCTCATGGTTAAAGGGATTTTTCTTCTGACAGTTTATTTAAGTTCCTGTAAAGTAATTTCGCATTATTCAGGAAAAATGCCTAGAGTTCTAATGCATTATTGTGTGTTTCTTTATCATTTTAGATAAATCAGTCTCATGGTTGCTGTATTTAACCACTTTTCAGGATTGCTTTGGGAATTTGTGTGGAATTATACATACGCCATGCTTTGATAATCGACTTCAAAGGTAAACGATGAATTCAGCTTCGGATCACCTCATAGCACAACACAGGAGAGTCAATAGCTCAAGGATATCTGGTGGTTCGGAAGTTTTCGACCCTACTGTAATTTATAACAAAGACATTGAAGGTAAGTGAAAATCTTATTTTCCTTTTATCTGCAGTTGTTTTTTATTCATCTGAAGAATTTCTTATTCCTTTTCCCTTCCCTTTTTTCCGTCTCAAGCCAATCAGCGAGCGATATTGGTGGAGTGGATGAATAGTACTGTTCCTAGTTTAAATTTTCCAGTAAAAGCCTCATCCGAGCAGTTGAGGACCTGTTTGATTGATGGGACTGTTCTACTACAGATTTTAAATAGGCTTAGACCTGGTTTTTCGTACAAGGTTGCTTATTTGTTATGGTATTTATGTTTGAGTTACTTATGATTAGGCATTTGGTTAGTTGATTTGATAGTGCATTTTCTATTTTAGGAAGGTAGTTCTCGCTCAGAAAATGTTAAGAAGTTTCTGGCATGCATGGATGAGCTGGGAATTCTCAAGTTCGAACTGTCGGACCTGGAGACGGTAATCCAATGTTGGTTTGCTTTATTGTTCCACATAAATTAATTTTATGCATAAGAACATTTGATTGCTAAGTTAGAAGCTAGTTTATAATTATGCTTTCCTGCTACCAAAATGTTTATTATTTTATCAGCTTGCATGCATCACCAGAATTTTGGTTTGCAATGATATTGCTGTTAACTAGAGCCAATCTATGTCACTTGTTGGTCTGCGCACATCAAGTTTTTTATTATTTTTCCAGCTTCTCTCTTTCTCTGTCTCTCCATCCACTGTGTTTCAAATCTGTAGGGATCCATGAAGAATGTTATGGATTGCCTTTCAACACTTCGAGCACAATTTGCATATTTGGGAGGTAATCTCTCACCCACAAGTGGGATTACTAGATTTGGCAGTCCTCGAGGGGATGCATCTTCCAATGGCCATTTTTCTCCAACATTTGGGGAAGAAAAGCGGAAGTTTTCCCCAGAGTCTAAATCTCAACATGCTTTAGGTAAGTCCTGTTATGCCAGGTATGGTTTCCCCTCTCCCTTGATTGAGATATATGCACATAGAATGGCTTAAAACGGCTGGGCATGAAGAGTGTAATGCCGTACCAAAGCAATTTTCAAGCTGATCTTATGTTATATGAAAATAGCACGCTACTGTACTTCTCTAATGCATTTATGGCTAAAATGCTGATAAATTATCGTTCTTTTATGTCTACCAAGTCTTATATGCTGTTATTTAAATTTAAATGGTCCATCTTTACTGTTTTTCTCTTGTCCACAGAGCCGTCAGCTGCATCCATGCACCATGTTGGACATAAATTCCATGAGGTGTTTCAACTGAAACAAGGCCGCTTCTCAGATCTTTCTGCAACAAAAATTTCTGAAATGATGAAATCAAACAGTTTGGATGTTAGTTTTCATTTGTATAATCTCAATGGACATTCATGTTTTCTTATGCTAGAGTTTTCTCATTGATGTTTTCTTTCTGATCCCTTGTTAATGACATTTCAACACCTCGTACGCAGAATTCACCAACTCAGTCGCTTTTGGGTGTTGTGAACGGAATATTGGATGAAAGCATTGAAAGAAAGAGTTACGAAATACCACATGTATGTAATAGGAGGATATATTGGAATAACATCATGCATTGAATATGTTTCTGTATCTATGTATCTCTGCAACTGCAATGTGTACTGCATGCATACACTCTTACCATTCCTCTTGTTGCACAGCGTGTGGCCTGTCTGTTGAGAAAAGTTTTGCAAGAGATTGAACGACGTATATCAACTCAAGCAGAGCACTTAAGAACTGTAAGAATAATTTTGGATTTCTTAATTTTGAATTGTTTCTCCTAGGATTGACTGTACCAATGGCAACATCTTTATGCTTCTCTGTCATCAGCAAAATAATCTATTCAAAGCTCGTGAGGAGAAGTACCAGTCAAGGATCAGAGTTCTTGAAGCCCTTGCTTCTGGGACTGGTGAAGAAAGAGGGGTATGTAAAAAAAAACTTATTCCAGACAATAGGATTTGTATAAAACTCTCCTAAACGTGGGTTTATACCTGTTATTCTGATATTAATACTTTTGCAGGCTGTTAAGGACCAGCTTCAACATTTAAAGGTATGTTTCACAGAGAAGAAAAAACAACTCTTAAGCTGTTTACACCTAAAAATGCTCACTGAAACTCTTGTATTTTGGACTCCTTTTGGAACAATTTTTCTGCTATCTTCTCACATACTATCTTCTCAATCTCTTTTGTGGTAGCTCTCTTTTTGTTTACTACTTTATGCCGTTAGACGGACTACATAAATTATATGCTATTTGTGGTTTGTTTCGGTTTTTCTTTCATTTTTTTTGGCTAGTTTAGGAATTTTTAGGATGAGATAATTTCACTATCTAAATAAGAAAATAAAAAGAAATCGTTTCCTTGTACTTGTTGTGTGGATGTTCTTCATAATATTCATATAACGGGATTTTGTTTTCTGATTACAGATTGAGAAGTCCAAAATGGAAGGAGAGAAGAGACTTGAAGAGGAGCATGTAGCTAAGTTGATCATAGAGAGGGAGCAAAGAGACCTTGATCTTTCAACCTTAAAACAAGAATTAGAATTAGTGAAAGAGACGCATGAACTACGTCACTTGAAAATGGAAGCAGAAGCCAAGGGTGCTAAAGCAGGCCTTGAGGAGAGATTAAAAGAGCTTGAACTCCACTTAGAAGATTCCAGGAACCAAGTGAAAGTGCTTTCGGCATATTCAGAGTCAAAATCTATGACGTTCAACGAGAAAGAGGACATTTTTAAGGGCTTTGTTGAGTTTCAATTTGGTGCACTGCAGGTATAATACCACCATGTAGACTTTTAGCCTAGCATCATTCTAACTACGAATCTGACGGAATTTATAAAAATGTTCAGGGAATGAGGTTTTCTTGCAAGTCCATCAAGCAAGAAATTTTAGAAGTACATAAAAGCTACACAGAGGAATTCAATGGCTTAGGTTGGTAGGTTTGCAGAATAGTTTGTCAATTTACGCAATCAGTGATAGTTAGTTTTTGAATATTTAATTTTGATCTTGCTCAGAAGTGAAGTTAAAAGCATTAATCGATGCAACCGGGGACTATCACTTTGTCGTTGCTGAAAATAGGAGGATGTTCAATGAGCTTCAGGAATTAAAAGGTGCCGCTGCTAGCATTTTCTGTACAAGGTTTTACACATGTGTGCAATCCTTGAATATGTAACTCTTCCATTTTGTTTCACAGGAAACATCAGAGTTTATTGCCGTATAAGGCCATTTCTTCCAGGGCAGGTTGCAAAACAAACAGCGGTAGAATATATAGGTGAAAATGGAGAGGTGGCTGTTGTGAATCCCTCCAAACAAGGGAAAGATAGACGTCGCAATTTTAAGTTCAATAAGGTCTTTGGTCCAGATTCTACTCAAGGTTTTCAGCTCTACATCCTTTTCAATTCGGATAGGGCTTACTTGAGCATGCTGTATTGTTTTTATGCTTGTACTTTCTGCTGGCATGACCGTGGATGTAAATTCTTGTCATCCCTAACATGCTATCTGCCCTGGATATTGGCAGCGGAGGTATATTCAGACACTCAACCATTGATACGCTCTGTACTGGATGGATATAGCGTGTGTATATTTGCTTATGGACAAACTGGTTCAGGAAAAACTTACACAATGGTATGTGTTTAGTTTCATTTTCATGCAGTGATGTTCTCTTGCAATGCTGATTCAACTTGACCTTCTATTCCAGACTGGTCCAAATGGAGCATCTGAGGAGGATTGGGGGGTTAATTATCGGGCTCTAAATGACCTTTTCAAAATTTCTCAGAGCAGAGGAGGCTCCTTTAACTATGAGATTCAGGTTCAGATGGTTGAAATATATAACGAACAAGTGCATGATTTACTGTTGATCGATGGTTCTCAGAAAAAATATCCTTTTATATTAGGTGAGAGTTTTCTTATCAACATATCACCCAGATCGTTACCATTTAGTTTGGTTTTTATCTCTTTCATCAAAAACATGAGGCACTCTCTCTCTGTCGTTGTTCTGTTTCCCTTGATTTGCACACCCTTGGGATTAAGTCTACTGTCCAAACCAATGGTTTGGCTGTACCAGATGCTAGCATGCATCCTGTTACATCAACTTCAGACGTTTTAGAATTAATGGATATTGGACTAAGAAACAGAGCTGTTGGGGCTACTTCCATGAATGAAAGAAGCAGCCGCTCTCACAGGTACTTACAGTCAATATTTCATCCTATTCTCACCTCCAAGTTACGTTTATCTTAAATCTAGCTGTGATTTTGATTTGTTTCTGTAACACAGTGTTGTCAGTATCCATGTTCGTGGAAAGGATTTGCATTCTGGGGCTGCTTTACATGGTAATCTTCATTTGGTGGATCTAGCAGGGAGCGAAAGGGTAGATCGCTCTGAGGCAACTGGAGATAGACTTAGAGAAGCACAACATATAAACAGATCATTATCTGCCCTTGGGGATGTTATATTTGCTCTGGCACAAAAGAATTCTCATGTACCATACAGAAACAGCAAGCTCACTCAACTCCTGCAAAGCTCTTTAGGTAGTTCTTTTTTATGTTCCCTTCTTGTCACAAACTGGCTTGAAGTTGTTTTCTAGTTCAATATGCTGGTAAACTTTCTCGAAAAGTTAGGGCAAACTAAACTATCTTTAGACTTGATGTAAATGTATATTTTCTTCCTTTTCCACGTTACAGGAGGTCAAGCAAAGACGCTTATGTTTGTACAGCTCAATCCTGATGTCATTTCATATTCAGAAACTATAAGCACTCTGAAGTTTGCAGAGAGGGTCTCTGGAGTTGAGCTAGGTGCAGCACGAAGCAGCAAAGAGGGCAGAGATGCTAGGGAATTAATGGACCAGGTTCGTTTCACTGATGTTATATAGAATATACTGTTTTTTTTTTTTTTGCTATGCTGGGGGGCATGTTAATTTTTTTCTAACATAAAAAAAAGATATTCAAAAAATAATAATTTAAGTGAATCCGAGTTAACTTGATTAACCTGCAATATGAGATTACACCAGAGTATGGAAAGTGAAAAAAATATAAAGCTTAAGGCCAACAAAGCTAATTTCAAAAAAAAAAACTAAAAAAAAAAAACATGAAAGATAAAAACCCGAGTTCACTCTATTAATCTGTGACATGAGATTGAGATAATTTTTTTTTTAAAATGACCTAGAAAAAAGATCATAGCTAAATAAATAAAAAAACCTGAATCACATTGAGTTAACCTAATAAACCTGCGATTCAGGATAACCTTATAGAAAGGAACAACATAAAAAATAAGAAATCTCAAGACTAAATAGCTTGATATCAGAAGATGAAATTAAAAAAAATTTAAAAACACTGAAAAAAAAACCAAATCAACTTATATTAACTTGACTAACTCGCGACCTAGGATAATGATAGAGGAAAGAAAAGGAAAAAAAAAGAAGCTTAAGGCTCAATAACTTAATGTTAAAGAATAAAATTAAAAAAAATAACCAAATTTAAATCGGGTTAATCTTCGAAACCAGTAACTATAGTCATGAGATCGAGATGACCCTATAGAAGACAAAAATAAAATCTTGAACAAATTCTTAACCATAAAAGTTTTTTTTAAAAGAAACTAATAATAATCAAAATAATAAGGATCAAATTTGGAATAAAACTAATGAAAGAAAATAATAAGGGACTTAATTAAAAAATAAAATTAAAAAAGAGCAATTAAAAGAACAAGGACCAAAATTGAATAAAAAACAAATGAAATAAAAGGTTGAGGGACAAAATTGAAAGAAAAAACAAATTAAGAAAATGATAAAAAAAATTAAAATAATGAGGAACAAAATTGGATTAAATAAATAAATAAAATAAAATGTTGAGGGATTAATTGAAAGAAAAAAATAAATTAAAAAAAGAGCAATTAAAAGAATGAGGATTCAATTTAGAAAAAAAAATGAAATAAAATGTTGAGGGACAAAATCGAAAAAAAACCCAAGATAAAAAAAACAATAATCAATAAAATGAGTACTATATTTGATATAAAACAAAACAAAATTAATTGCAAAGGGATGAAATTGAACAAAAAATAATTTAAAAAAGAATCCAAAACAAAGAAAGACTAATCAAAAGAAAAAAGGATAATAATTGCAAGACATAATAAATGAGAGGACGACCCTGATTTTTGGCTGACCTAGCATGAATTTCAAGGAGTTGAGAGATAAAATAAGAGGAGAAAAAAAGATAACTACCGCTAAACCGTCATGATTTGAGCAACACGCGTTACCCTATTAGCTTCGCCTCCACTAGATGCTTCAAATAACTTGCCGATTGGGAAATTTTAGTTGCCGAACGACAACACCGCATCGCTCGAAAGGCGCGGGCGGTGTTCCCTCGCTGGTGTGTGTCTCGCACGCGCAAATAATTTGTCTTTTTTTTATTATTATTTTTATTTATAAATATACTAATTTGCCCCTAATTCAAATAGAGTATAACAAAAAAAAAATATGAGAAAAATATTAAAATACCCTTTGACTCAACTTTTAATTTTCTTGACTTTAAGGACAATGAAGTAATTGTACTATTTGTAAAAAAAAAAATTATGCAAAAACCCTCTTAGCCTTTCATTTTTTATTTTTTATTTACCTTTTAAGGGCATTTATATAATTTAACTATATATAAAAAATATAAACTATTAAATTGTTCCCAATCAATTTGCAAATGACTTATAGATTCTATTAAAAATATCATTCTACCCCTGCAAGTAAGCTGCAAGTAGAGTTTATAGTTTCTACGAAATTTCACTAGCATGCTCGTTGCATTTAACAAGACTATATATGCAGGTGGCATCTCTCAAAGACACGATTGCCAAAAAAGATGATGAAATTGAGCAGTTGGAATTACGTAAAGATATCAAAAACGAGTATCCTGGCTCACTGAGGTATGGGAATTCCTCAGCAAGCGATGATTTTTCAGGTGTTAATCCTCATAGAACCCAAAAACCATCGATCAGGAAAAGCATGGGAAATGAGACAGTTTCTTATCAGGAAAGCAATCCAGAGCATAGTGACAGGCATTCTGAAGCTGGTTCCCAGCAATCAAAACTTTCTGAAAGGGACACAGGTCAGGATATGTCATTTGCAGATGCTAAGATATTTCGATTTGGAGATGGAGGCTGTGAGGATAGATTAAGTGACATTTCTGATGGTGCTCTTTCAGTGGGAGAAGAACCTGATGGCGAAACAGATCAAGGCACAAAGCTATCAAATAAATTGCGGAAGTGAGTAGCGTACTTCTAGTGTTTTCTGTGCTTCCTTGAGATTTTCTTACATGATCATACATGCATATTATAACATAAAATGTCCAGTCATCTGTTCATCTCCCAAAAGAGAATCTATTTTTCTTTCGAAATGAAACAGAGGTGCTTTGTTGACAGTAAGAGAATGCTTTGAATGTGATAATTTTTCATGGAACATTTCGAAAAAAAGAGGATGGATGTTCTGGCATTTATCTTTAGGCTTTCCATAATCATACGTCGACTGTAAAGATCGAAAAGCATCACACCTTCATTTCAGTTATGTTCATAGATTTGGAAACATGGGATTTTATGAACTTGGTTTTATGCAGGAGTACTAGCATGGCATCAACTTCTCGACTCTTACAAAACCAAGCACAGGCCACATCAAGGACAGCGACTGTGTCAACGGACTCCCCAAAAGGGTCAACAAGTAAGTAAAAATCAGGTAGTTTTATAATAAAATGTGCAGACATTTCTTTCATTGTGATTATACTCCATTTTCTCCCTTAAATTTCTCATAAATGGTTCTTTCAGGTATTAAGAAAACTGGCAATTCCAACTTGGTCAAGTCTTCAAAGCGATGGCAGTAAATTAAAAGTATTCATTGAGCCTTCAAGGATTATTTTTTTATACGTTGATTTCTTCATATCGGTTACTTAATTTCCATATTTTTTATTCACTGACTTGCAGTGATAGGTAGTGTTCATAATCATAGATACACGGAGGCTTCTATCCCCTCTACAAGTTATACTTTCTCCCTCCCATTTCTGATTCTTACAACGAAACAGTTTTGTACTTACCTCAAACCGAAATGCTCTGAAATTCAGATATTAAGTTCCTGCAACGACACATATTTGTATATTTTACGTGTCCGACTGTTCTATCATGATCAAGCTATTGTGCTGAATATATGATGCTGAAGGAAAATGGTACAAGCATAATTCATATGCTTGATTGCTTGAGGATCATGTTTTGAAGTTTGTCTAGCTGAAGGTTAGGTCATGTGTCTCAGTGATGGTGATCTTGGCACTAAATTGCCAGAAATGAATCTGGGGTTTAATTTCCACATGGTTATGATGATGATGATGACTACCTTGCATAAAAATCCAAAGGAAACTGTTGAATACTTAAATGCTACACTTCTTATGTTCATCCTTGTAATTCTTGTCCAGCAGATGACTAATTATTGGAGTGGCAAAGTTGATGGCACCCGTGGCCATGCTATTAAGTGCCAAGGCTTCACATTTTTTTACTTTCCTGTTTCACCAATATCTTTATCATTGTATAATTTAGTAGGTTGCTCGAGCCTCGAGGGTTCTGTTAGCTGGGGTGAGCTTCAAAATTCTAGACCCTAAGCCTTAAAAGTAAACTTATTTTTAGGTTAAATAAGTAACTGACCGCTTATTCTAGATTTAACTATTTCTCAACAGCTCTCGGAGATAAGCATAATTGTATGTTTGAGTTGGCTTGGGACCACCAGGGAGGTAGTAATATTGTAGTATAACGTGTGGAAAAAAAAAAAACTGTACAAGTATTATAGATATAAATTTATTATATTATGGACTACATTGTAGATATAGAATGTTTGTGTTATGAACAATATTATAGTATTATAAAGGTGTTGTTTTTGCTGTATTTTAATTATACTAAAAGCTATTGGGTCTGACATTACTGCTATATTGAATAGATTTGGGTTCGGCTTGGCTGCCGAACATAATTGTTTTAGATCTGACGACCAAACTAGACTCAATTAAAATAAAATAAAATATTAATTTAATATTTTTTTCAAACTAAAAATACTTTAAAATATATTTAACAACAAACTCGGTAATGTATTCAAATTCCTAGAAAGAAACAATGAAATATTACTTTCTAAATGTAAATTTATTCACATCTACTTATTAAAAATCTAAACAACCTTTACCATCACTCCAAAATATTTTGTGCACCAAACATTCATCCAAATTGGTGCATAAATGAATAGTTGTGTTCATCTAGACATTTTATTTAATATAAAACAATTCATTGATCGTATTATTATATTGGTTAAATTTGTGAATTAAATGAACAATGGTAGTTCAAGAATTTTCTCGTCCACCCTTTTCGTTCTTTTTAATCAAATTCATAATTTAAATAATGAATACTTTGTCACGCGAGAAAAATAAAAGTGAAATTCATTTTCAAGTCATATTTAAGTCTCAACAAAATTCATTTGATTTGTCTTTGAAAACAAATTATGAAGAATACAACAGGTTTGGACAATCCAATTCATTTGATTTATTAATGTAATTTGTCACGTTATCGTGCATAATGTTTTTTATACAAAATAAAAAACAAATTGGAATTTCTGTTTAGATTGCTTTAAAAATAGTTTAAATTTTTTTCTATAAAAAATAAAGATAATTTTAAAAAAATAATTTGAATTTTTATTTAGGATAGTTCAAAAATAGTTTAAATGTTTTTCTATAAAAAATAAAAACAATTTATAAAAAAATAAATTAGAATTTCTGTTTAAGTTACTTCAAGGGTAGTTTAAATGTTTTTCTATAAAAAATAAAAATAATTTATAAAAACAATTAATTAGAATTTTTGTTTAGAATACTTCAAGGGTAGTTTAAATATTTTTTTAATAAAAAAGTAAAAACAATTTATTAAAAAAAATATTAATTATGATTTCTATTTAGGTTATTTTAAAGATAGTTTAAATGTTTTTCTATAAAAAAATAAAAATAATTTATAAAAAACAATAATTAAGATTTCTATTTAGGATACTTCAAGGGTAGTTTAAATATTTTTTTAATAAAAAAATAGAAAAACAATTTTAAAAAATTAATTAGAATTTCTGTTTAGGATACTTCTACAATAGTTTAAATGTTTTTTTGTAGAAAAAATAAACAATATTTATAAAACAAATTAATCAGGATTTATATATATATATATAGGATATTTCAATGATATTTTAAATGTTTTTTTATAAAAAATAAAAATCTTAATTATCATTTTGATTTAGGATACTTTAAATATTTGTTTATAATAAAAAAATAATTAGGCTTGGTCGCCAGAACCAAGGCTATTGGGTCTAGTTTGGTCGCCAGACTCAAGGGCTTGGGTCTGGAATTGCCGCCAAACCCAAGACTATTGGCTTTGGGTTGGGTTAGGCCTTTAGATCCAAGGTCTTGGGTCTGGAATTCCCGTCAGACCCAAGGTCTTGGGTTTGAAATTATCGCCAGATCCAAGGCTACTAGGTTTAGCTTGGCCGCCAAATCTATGGTCTTGGGTCTGGAATTGTAGATAGATCCAAGACTATTAAGACTCAAGGCACTTAAAATAATTTTTATATTCTTAAGATTTTTTTTATATATTTTTTAAAAAATTATTGATCTGCTGCGGATCACGAGCTAATATGAAAACACGAGCCAATATGCTAGTAGTAGCAAAACATTGTGTCATTTGTTATGTAAATAGGGCTGCGAAATTTGGATCACAAGTTCAATTCATGTTAACCTTTTTCTCCCTTTCTATTTCCTTTCTTCCTTCGCAACACTACATCCAAATACCTTCCAACCTTCAAATTCCTTCAAATTCGTGCTGCATGGCACCCCTTGGGCCTAGACGTTACAGCCTGGGGCTTGACTTAGGCATTTCCCACATCAAGCATGCCAGGCATATGTCTCAGCAGCTTTTGGGTTGAGATACTTCTATCTAGGCCTTGTCTTGGGTATTATTTGGGCCTGAGCTAGTGGCCTGATCTCAACCTTTTAAAAAATGATGGGATGAACTCAATCTTTCTAATATCATTGTATAATTTATCTTAAAATGAATCAACTTAGTTTTTTTAGTGCGATTGCACAATTTATCATGAAAATGATGGACCTAAAGTCTTCCTAGTATAATTGCACATATCTTCGAGATGAGATTGACACGTCATCTCTCTAGGAAAATAACCTCACAATCTTTCAAGGATGGGATGAACTAAGTTTTTCTAGTGTAATTGTACAATTTATCTTGGAAAGGATCAACTTGGTCTCCTTAGTGCGATCACACAAATCATATTAGAAGGGATTGACATGGTCACCCTTAGGACAACAACACCAATCTGCACCTCTTACCTTGTAGCTGTGAAGTTATGGTTCCTTTAAATGAAGATCCAAAGAAAATAAAATAAAATATATTGATCCATTAGTAGCTTTCTAAGTCTTTGAGTATTTTTTTATGAAAAGATTTTTGAAAGGTTACCAGTGGTAAATGAAAGTTTTTTTACTTTCCCTATCATTTTACCTACACTGTTAGATAAATGACTTTTCATGTCATTTCAGATCTTTAAAAATCTATTCAATTATCACTTCAAATACAAGCGCCTATCTTGTTTATCAAGGGTCACCTCCTTCAATAAAAATGAGCCATGTGGCCAAGAAAATCCTAATAGTTCAATGTAGGACAACCAAGTTTTTTTTTTTTATAATCCTAAATGTTCTTGACTTTATCGTTTTACTTTCTATAATTTCTAAGAAATTGCTTCGTTGAAAAGCCCTAATAATTTTAATTCTAATAAGAGGAGACAAATTTTACGGCTGATAAATTGACATATCACATTTTTATACAATTCTTGGAGTGCTATATATATATATGGAAGGCTTTTGTCTAGGAACTAAGGTGGTGTAGATGTGATTTGTGCAGGTTAACAATCCTTGAAAAGCTAGAGATTTAGCTGGAGATATCCTAGAATGATTCTTGTTGGCCATATTTGGGGAGTTGGATATTTGAGACTACATTGATTTCAACTGGATATTAGAGACTTGTGTTCTATGCTGGCATGATTCTTGTTGGAGAATTTCGAAGAGCTGGAGATTTGCTGGAGTGATTCTTGTTGAAGAATTGAGACTGGAAATTGATTATGAACACCTGTTTCTGCAAAACTAGTGTTCTTTCAGCAATTAGGTTTTTAATTTCATATTTTATTTTCAATTTCATCCCTAAATGAATTAATTTGGATATTTATTCTAATTTAGTCCTTGATTTTTTAAATTGTGCATTTTTTATATCAATTTTCCCTAATTCTCACTTTTCCTCTTCAATTTTGTCCATGACTAAATTAATTAGACCTTTGAATTTAGCCACTTGTTACACATTCATCATTCCCCCTTCAATTCTTTTAATTTCAACCTAATGAAACCATTTTCTTTTTTATTATGTCCCGGATTGCATCCTAAATTATTCCTAATATTTTTTTACCTTTTTCAACTCAGTAAAGGGCTTATTAAATCCAAAAAAATTTAATTGTATTTTTACCCTTTTATTTTATTTTTTATTTATTTTTATAATCTTATTCTTGGATTATTTTGGATATTTCTTGATATGAAAATTGAATAAACACAAGTGAAAAAAATAATTAATATTGAAAAGATATTTTAGGTCAAAAACTGGGTTACGACAATGAATTTTGTGTCAACGTAATATTTTCTCTCCTTTCCATTACAAAGAAATAGAAAACCAACTAACCAACAGGAATGCAATGTAGTTCTAGGATTGCCATTTTCCTCCCTTCAATATATGATTTTTATGAAAGACTTGCTGTGTTGTATCATCATATACACGAACATAGAGCTCCAAAATTAGGTTGTTCTTGGCCTTCTTTGAAGACTACAAAATCATATCTTCGCATGAGCAACTCAACTCAAGAATTTGTTTGCCTAACAATATTACACTGCCGCAAATCCCATAAGATCACGCCTTTTTTTGTATACATTTTTTGTCACTCATTATGAAGATTTTTGAGATTGTTGAAAAATTAGGCAAAAATCGAGTTTTAATGAAATAAAAAGAGGGAATTATTCTTTCTTTTTGTTTGTCAACATTTATAGTTTTTAGCCTTTAAGGATGGAAAAAGAGAAATCCTTTTTTTATTTTAGGTTGTGTCTAATTTATTTTTTTCAAGTCAAGATACTTATTAATCTAGCTTCGCTTTGTCGGTTGTCTTTGCACATTAAACCATTCACTAGTACATGCATAAGAATTTCTTCCTCGAAGCCCTCATTTCTATTTAGATCACGAGTAGATAATTTTATGTGCTTCACTATAGTGAGATTAAAAAAAATGTATATATAAGAAAATAATGCCTACATCAAGAAATGTTTTTAACAATATCATTAAACCAAACTTATCAAGTCAAATTTAAAACCTCTCGATCATACTTTTTGTTTAACTTGATCTTCAAATTAAATTGTATAGAATTGCCCCATCATAACTCAGTTATGTTTGCAAGTGACAACATATATTAACTCATCAATATATGACTTGAATTATTCACTCTATTGAGTTTAATAAAAAAAAAATATATTATTATTTAATTATATGTAAAAAAAAATAATGCTTACAAAACCAATCACCAACTCAATATCGAGACATTTTCATGATGCCACATAATCTCATAAAAAGTAAATTAAAATAAATCATAAAATCTAATTCTTAATAATTATGTTTTTTCTGGAATATTTTTTATTTAATAATATGATAAAAAAAATAGATGCTCAACAAATCAAGCATCAACTCAATACCAATGTATTTTTCTAAGATCACTATAACCCTATAAAAAACAAATTGAAATAAATCATAAAGCCAAAT
>Ga0307511_10003001_pt1 | contig 17467 bp, 6 predicted proteins | sample 13_EM_MG_FD_200266 | JGI IMG/M metagenome (GOLD analysis project Ga0307511, IMG submission 200266) | Populus trichocarpa ectomycorrhiza microbial communities from riparian zone in the Pacific Northwest, United States - 13_EM | ecosystem: Host-associated > Plants > Roots > Unclassified | place... | reverse complement strand
GTGGCGGACGAGGGTTCGACGGCGAAGACGTCAGCTATTGGCGATGAGAGGGTCGCAAACTCCGCTATTTGAGGGCACGTTCGGGTTCCGAGTTCGTGGTGCCAAGACGACGGACTATACCGACCGAGAGAGGACCTCAGTGGGATGTTGTCCCAGACCAGCTTGGCGGCAATTGCGCCGGCGAGGGCGAACACCAATGTGGAGCACGGCAAACACCGCGGGTTAGTGTTATCCGGGTTCGCTCAGGTCCCGGCTCTGGTCATGGCGTTGGTCTCGGGAACGATGCGGGGCGCGGCATCGAACGATCTGTCCAACGCGCGAGACACGATGACGCTCGTTCGGATCGCGCTTGTCGCGACCGGGCTTTGCGAACTGGGACTCGTTGTCGCCCACGCGATCGGATACCTGCCTGCTGTCATGGACATGTCACGGCTGCTCGCTGCCGCGATATTGCTAGTAGGTGTCAGCCTAGTGTTGTCGGTCGTGGGTTGTGGTGTTGTCCGCGGCATGCCGCGGACTCGAGCTTTCTTGGGGCGCGCGGCAGTCGGCTTCGTTCGGGTTTCCATCGTGGCGGCCTGTTTGCTGGCGCTGATCTGCACCGTGCGACTGAACCAGGGCGGGCGTATCGGCGACATCGTGCTCGGCTTGGTTCTTGTCACTATGGCAACGCTGACCGCACTGCTGCGGCGCTTCGTGGGTAACCATCCGCAGATCCGGGTGCGGGTGGTGGGCTCGACCGGTGCGCCGCTGAGCGACGTGATGCTGCTGGTTGTCGACGATGCCGGCCGTTACGTCGCCACTACTCGCGATACAACGGGAAGGACGCTGCGAGCCGTGCTCCCTGGAATGGGTGTGTACACGGTGATGGCGACTTCTCCCGGACATGTTCCGGAAGCTGTGGAAACGCGGGTTGAGGATTCTCTGCATGAGATCACGATACTGCTGTCCACTGTTGGAATGATCGAAGGAAACGTGATCGAGTCGAGGGTGGGGATGGCGTTGTGGGGTGCTAGGGTTGTTCTGGTTCGAGAAACTGGGGAAGCGGTCGACGTTCAGCAGACGGCCACCGACGGTTCGTTCTCTTTTCAGAACCTCGCAGACGGTGACTACTTCCTTCTGGTCAGTAGAAACTCCTATCGGCCGAGGGTGCGGCGTATTCGTGTGATCCAGGACGATCCGGGCAACTTCGAGGTCGAGCTGTTGCATAGTCTGTCGTTGACCGGCGTGGTGCGAGACGGCAACGGGCGTCCGGTCGCCGGCGTGCCGGTGCGCCTTGCCGACGAGTCCGGCCTTGCTGTCACCACCTGCACTGCGGACGATGGCAATTATCGATTTATGCACCTGCTGTCGGGTGTCTACCGCTTGACTGCTGGTGTCCGCGGCGTCGATCCGGTGAGTCTTCTGGTCTCAATTGCTGACGAGGATCAGTATCGAGAGTTGTGTCTCGCTGTGCCATGAGACATGTGCCCCGTGGGAGTGGTGTCGGGTGCAATCTAGGATCAGGTTGCCACGAATCGCGTGAAGTTTGGAGGTTGTACCCTATGGTGGCGGATTGGGGCATTCGTCACTTCTGGTTCATGGTTTCAATGATATGTGTTACAAAAACAGGGGGATTAGCGTGTTATTGGTGGAACGTGACGATGAGTTAGCCGTGCTTGGCGAACTGTTAGGCGAATGCCGTGAAGGGTGTGGCCGGGTGGTCGTGCTCAGCGGGGTCACAACAAGCGGGAAGACCGCACTGCTGCACTCTTTTTACGAGGAAGCGGCACGTTCCGGCGCGCTGATTCTCGGCGCTGCGGGTTCGCGTGTCGAGCAGTCCTTGTCCATGGGGGTGGTGGAACAACTGTTCGTGACTTCCCCGGCGGCCCGCGACGTCGCCGTCGATCCGTCGTTATTGGCACCGTCCACGGGTGTCTACCAGGACGAGCCCGCATCGATCGAGGGGGACGGTCAGCTTTCCGACCTGGGGGTCGCAAGGGAGCTGTGGGCCGCATTGCTCTCGCTGGCTCAGGACCGGCCACTGGTTCTCGGAATTGACGACGCGCACTATGCCGACGGTGCGTCATTGCAAACACTGCTTTACTTCGCCCGCCGCTCGCGGGCGTCCCGGGTCTTGATCGTCCTGGCCGAACTAACCCACCCTCGATCGGTGCATCCGCTGTTTCGCGCCGAACTGCTCAGACAGCCGCACTGTCGACGTATCTGGCTCGGCCCGCTCTCGCGCTGCGGTGTTGCCGAGATGGTTGCCGACCGTGTGGAACCAGATGGGGCAATTCGCCTTGCCGAGCAGTGCCACGCCATCAGCGGCGGAAACCCGCTGTTCGTCAAGGCGCTCATCCAGGACTACTGGATCGCGGTGAAAACCGGTCGACACGATGAGAAACGCGGTCTCATTCCCGGCGACGCCTACCGCGACGCCGTGCTCCAGTGCCTGCATCGCTGCGACCTCACCACGTTCGAAGTGGCCTGTTCGCTGACCGTGCTGCAACTATCCAACTCTGGCGACCTCGTCGACCGCTTTGTCGGACTGCGGTCGGAGGCCGTCGAGCCGATGATGCACATCCTTGCGGTCGCCGGACTGACCGAGCCGGGGCCACGGGTGCGGTTTCGGCACGAGGCTGCTCGCTCCGCCCTGATCGAGTCGTTGGCTCCGGACACCTGTGTCGAGTTGCACCTGCGCGCCGCTCGGACCCTCTACGAGGCGGGCCGGAGCACCACCGCAGTCGCCACCCACCTCGTCGCAGCCGGCAAGGCGCCGGACGGGTGGGCCTTGCCGTCGCTGCAGAACGCGGCCTCCGAGGCAATCAGGGACGGCAATCACCCCCTGGCCATCGCGGCGCTCGAACTGGCCAGGGACACGTGCGAGGACGGGCAGCAGCGCGCCGACATCACCGCTCGGCTTGCGCATGTCCAGTGGATGGCTGAGCCGTACACGACCACGCCCTACAGCGCCTTGCTACTGGACGCATTCCGGGCGGGCCACCTCTCCGCGAGCGGGGCTCGGACCCTGGTGCACGCACTTGTCAGAGAGGGTGCCCCGGACGAAGCCGTCGCCGTGTTGGACACACTGCGCGCCGAAGTCGACCCGGCCAATCGACAGCAGGTGCGCGAGCTGGGCTCGATCCAGTGCGCCATCGCCCATCTGTACCCTGCTCGGCTGGCTGAGCTGCACCGTGATCTGCCCAATCAGCGGCCGCACATGCCAGGCAGGACGGACATGAGCCACCAGTCGGTGGACTCGCTGGCCGAGGTGTTGTTGGCGCGCCCGAACGACCCACAGAGCGCCGCGGAGGTGTTTGACGATGCGGTGAGGAACGCCAACGTGGCGCTGCGTAACCACCGGCCCGAGACGGATCCGCAGGCGGTGCTGGACGCCCTGCTCACCATGTTGTACGCCGACATCGCAGTCGACGTGGAACAGCGGTGTTCCGCCATCCTGGCGCAGGAGGCAATGCAGTTTCCCGGCGCTCCCCGGGCGCTGTTGCTTGGGGCGCGGGCTGGTGCGGCATTGCACCTCGGCCAGTTGCGGCACGCGGAGTTGCTCAGCGCACAGGCGCTCGCCGGCGCCAATGGTGATCACTGCACGGTGAGTGTCGGCCTGCCGCTGGCCTTCCGGATCGCCGCGCGCACTGCGATGGGGCAGCACACCGACGATGACGACCCGCTGCTGCAACTCAATTTGCCGGACAAGCTGTTTGAGTCGCTCTACGGCCTGCACTACCTCTATGCGCGAGGGCAACGGCTGCTCAGCGTCGGCCAGACGGACGCTGCGCTGCGAGAGTTCCGCACCTGCCGAGACCTGATGGCACAGTGGTCCATCGACGTGCCATCGGTGGTCCCATGGCGCACCGGTGCGGCCGAGGCGCTGCTGAAGCTGGACGAGCCGGAGCAGGCCGCCCAACTGGCCAACGAACAATTGCAGCTGGCCGCCCCCGGCCTGCTGCGCACCCGAGGAATGGCGGTGCGCGTCCTCGCCGGCACTCAGGAGTTGCGTTACCGGCCGGAGCGGCTGCGTTGGGCGGTCGATACCTTGGAGCGGTCCGGCGATCGCTACCAGACTGCGCGGGCACTGTCCGATCTCGCCGATGCCTACGTCCAACTGGGCGAGACAGACCGTGCGCGGCGAACCGCCATGCGGGCAGCGGCCGCGGCTGACGCGTGCGGCGCTGAACCGCTGGCTCGGCATTGCCGGTCGCTGGTGGCCGCCGAGGCCGAGGAGAACGAGGCCGACTTGATCGCCGAGATGGCTGCCGGGCTGAGCGACGCGGAACGGCGGGTCGCCTCCCTCGCCGCTATGGGTTGCTCCAACCGAGAGATCGGACATCGGCTGTTCATCACCGTCAGCACCGTCGAACAGCACCTGACCCGGGTGTATCGCAAGTTGTCTGTGGGCGGTCGAGCCGACCTGGCTGCTTGCTTCCTCCTGTAGGTCCCCGAACCCCCTGACATCCGCCGAGTCCTGCCGCCGCGCCCTCCATCCCCCGTGGGCGCGGCGGTCTCCGCCGAGCCGTTCGCGTAACCCCCATTGACGCGGACGGCTCGGCCTTTGGCGACTCCACGCACTGCTGCTCAGATGCTGTCCACGGCGCGTCAAGGCCGTTTAGGGGCGAGAACCGATACCCGTAAGGGTCGCGTAGGGGTCCAAACCAGGCGCGCCTGGTCCTTATTTTTGGCCAATCCCCAAGCCCGGATCCCAAGGAGACGACGGCCATGGCCGAGGACCGCGAAAAATGTGAGGTTGCGCTGAGCCGCTACATCAGCGAGGTGCTCAACGGACACCGCGACGATCTGCTCGCCGAGTTCATCCACCCCCAGTTTCGGCACTTCACCGACGAGGCCGCGCTCGGCCTGGACAACGACGGCAACGACTTCGAAGGGATCAAGGACGGCCTACGCGAAGTACGCGAGAAGCTCGCGCCGCACTACTCGGCGCACGTCGTGCGGTGGGACGGCGACACCGTCTATCTCGCATGGCGGACCACATGCACTCACCAGGGGCACATCTTCGACCGCGCGCCCACCGGCAAGACGTTCACGCTGACCTACACCGGCCGCACCCGCTACGAAGACGGCAAGATCATCGAAGCGCAGAACGACTGGGACCCACAGCAGGCCCTCTCGGCGATCGACCGAGACTGAGGCGGCAGGCCGCGATGACCACCCCAGTTTGGGACCAAGCCACCGCGAAGCTCGCAAGGCCGGGGCGGGCGAGCACATCTTCCAACGGCATCGCCTTCGTCTTCTCCGGCCAGGGCAACCAATGGCTCGGCATGGGCCGCGATCTGATCGAGTACGAGTCCGCTGCCCGCGAAACGCTACGGGAAGCGGACGGCGTTCTACGCGAACTTGCCGACTGGTCGCTGCTGGTCGAGCTGAACGCGACAAGTGCCGATTCCCGGCTCGCCGACCCCGCTGTGCTGCAGCCGGTGCTGGTGGCGGTGCAGCTTGCATTGGTGCGGGTGCTCGCCGAGCGGGGCATCGTGCCAAGCGCCTGTGTCGGGCACAGCCTTGGCGAGGTGGCGGCCGCGGCAGCGGCAGGCGCTCTCGACCTCGCCGGCGCGCTGGAACTCGCGATGCTGCGCGGAACCCTGATGCGCAAGGCTGTCGACACCGGGTTGACCGCATTGCTGGGCGTGTCGGCCCAGGATGCGACCGACTTGATTGCTCGGCACGGCGGCGCCGCGGACGTTGCCGCGTGGAACGCACCTGCGTCCACGCTGATCGCCGGATCGTCCACGACGATTGAGGCGGTCGTCCGGGAACTGGCCACGACGGAGCGGTTCTGTCGATTGCTGCCGGGCACTGTGGCCTTTCACAGCAGGTTTCTCGACCCGATACGCGCCGAAATGGCCGACGCGGTGCGGCACATCGCAGCCGGGCCGACGACCTGCGCGCTGTACTCCAGCGTGACTGGCGGACCGCTCGATCCAGTCGACGTGACCGCGACGCACTGGGCCGCCAACCTGCGCGAGCCGGTCCGCTTCGCACAGGCAATCGACGCGCTGCTGGACGCCGGTTATCGCACCTTCGTCGAAGTGGGCCCGCATCCGACCCTCGCACCGTCCATCAGCGACTGTTCGGCCTCGCGCGGTGTGTCTCCCACTGTCGTGCCGACGTTGCGCCGGGGCGAGCCGGACCACGAGTGTCTCGATCAGACGGTGACAGGACTGCGCCGCTCGTCGTCGCGCGCCGGGCGCATTCGATTCTGGCAGGCGGTTTTCATGCCGGTGACTGGCGCCCGCGGCGCCGAAATCGCTGAACCTGCGTACGGGGCCCGCCTGGTGCTCGATGTGGACGGGCTACTGGCCGCTGGGACGGGCACACGGCAGCGGCTGCTCACCGACCACGTGCGCGCGGAAGCAGCGCGCGTGCTGCGTATGCCGGTCGAGAAGGTGCACGAAGACCAACCCGTCAACAGTCTTGGACTCGATTCGATCATGGGCATGGAACTGCGGCGCCGGTTGGAGACCGACTTTGGTGTCGACATCAACGTTGTGCGACTGCTGCGTGGCGCCACCTGTCGCAGGATCGCCGTCGAACTGAGCGAAAGCCTGATCGAGCGGGCGCACGGCCCGGCCGCCGGGAATCTCGACGATCCCGAAGACATCGAACGACTGCTCGCCGACATCGACGCGCTACCGCAGGAGGAGGTGGAGTCGTTGCTGAGCCGGATGGCCGGTGAAGCAGCGGAACGGTCATGACCATATCCGACGCACCCCACGCTGACGCGGATTCCGCCGCGCTGCTCGAAACGCGCCGCGCGCTGCTGCGCGAACAACTGCTCCGTCGCGCCGCGCGCGCCACTTCCAAGACACCAGACCGGCCAGTGTCCGCAGGCCAACGCGCGCTGTGGCTGTTCGACCAGATGCACCCGAAGAGCCCCGCGTACAACCTCTGCTTCGCGGCTCGCGCTCGCGGCCCACTGGACGTGGCCGCGCTGCGCGAGGCGCTGGCCGCTGTGCTCGCCCACCACCCGCTGTTACGCACGCGCGTGGTGCTGGTCGACGGGCAACTGTGGCAACGGCTACGCGACGACGCGGTGCTCGACTTCACCGAAACCGACCTCACCGGGCGTGACCAGGAAACGATCGACGACACGGTGCTGGAGTTCGCCAGCCGGCCCTTCGATCTCGCCGATGGCATGCTGTTGCGTGGCGCGGTGCTGCGGGTCGGGCCTGACGACCACGTCGTGTTGATCGGCTCGCACCACGTCGCTGCGGATCTGTGGTCCTTCGGCCTGATCATGCGTGACCTACAGCGCACGTACCCGGCGGTCCAGGCGGACCGGACGGTGGTGCTCGCCAAGCCCGAGGCGAGCTATGACGACTACGTGACCTGGCAACACGGGCTGCTGGCCGGCGCGCGTGGCGTGGACGGCGCCCAGTTCTGGGAAGCCCAGCTCGCCGATCTCGGCGAGCGGCTGGACCTCGCCACCGACCGACCCCGCCCGGCAAAAGCCAGCCATCGTGCCGGCGCGCACAGCTTCGTCTTGGACGGTGAGGTGTCCGGCGCGCTCAAACGTGTGGCCAAACAGACCGGCGCGACCCCGTACGTCGTCCTGCTCAGCGTATTCGGCCTGCTGATGCACCGCTACACCGGACAGGACGACATCTGCGTCGGCTCGGTGGCGACCGGTCGTGGTCGCGCGGCGTTCGAGGAGGTCGTTGGCTACTTCGCCAACTTGATCACCATCCGCAGCCGGTTCGAAAACGGGGAAAGCTTCGCGGATCTGGTGAGGCGTGGCCGGGACACCGTGCTGGACGCCCTGGAACACCAGGATTACCCGTTCCCACTGGTCGTCGAGCGCATGAGCGACCGGATCGGCGGCCGGCCCCTTTTCGACGTGGCGTTCTACTACGAGTCCGCGTCCTGGTCGGCCGCGCGGGGGCTGTCCCTGTTCGCCACTGGCGCGGAGGGCGCCGCGGTCGAACTCGGCGAGGCCCGGCTGACCCCCTACGACCTGCCGGTGCAGGGCGACGAGCACGATTTGACGTTGTTCGTCGAGGACGTCGACGGGCGACTGCACTGCTCGCTGCGTTTCGCACTCGATCTGTTCGACGGCGACACCGTGGCAAGGATGGCCGGGCACTTCAGCCATCTCGCGGCCGCGTGCGGCGCGCGACCGGACGTGCCACATCACGAACTGCCGATGCTCAGCGAAATCGAACGTCACCAGGTGCTCGCTGGGTGGAACCGTCCAGGTGACCCGACCGCCACCGCGCGGCGTGGCGTGCACGAACTCATTGTCGAGCAGTCGCTGCGCACTCCGGAAGCGATCGCCGTCGCCAATGGCGACGACCAGCTCACCTATGCCGAACTGGTGGATCGGGCGCGCGCGCTCGCGCTGTTGCTCCGTGCGCGCGGCGTCGGCCCCGAGGTCACCGTCGCGCTCAGCGGTGACGGCAGCCCGCGACTGTTCGTCGGCCTGCTCGCGGTGCTGATGGCGGGCGGCGCCTACGTGCCGATGGACCCGACCTACCCGGTCAAGCGACTCGAGTACATGGCGGAGAACTCGGGCGTCGCGTTGCTGCTCACCGAGCGGAAGCTGGTCGACCGCCTGCCGGCCCTCGGCGTGCCTGTCGTGTGCCTGGACGAGGACCACGAGGCGCCCGTCGACGCGCCGGCCTTGCCACAGCCGCGCGGCGACCACCTCGCCTACGTCATCTACACGTCAGGCTCGACCGGTCGGCCCAAGGGCGTGATGGTCGAGCACCGAGGACTCGTCGACTTCGACGACGCGCATCGCGAGTCGTTGCGGCCCTTTCCGGGGCGGCGTGTCCTGCAGAACGCGTCGATCAGCTTCGACGTCAGCACCTGGGAATGGATGATGGCCCTGGCCACCGGGGCGACGCTGGTGGTCGCGGCACGGGAGGATCTGCGTCCGGGACCTCCGCTGATCGAGACCATCCGACGCGAGCGGATCACCACGCTCAGCGCCACCCCGTCCGTGCTCGCCACCATGGACCCGGCCGACCTGCCCACGGTCGTCGAGCTGACGTCGGTCGGCGAGGCGATCTCTGCGGACTTGGTGCGGATGTGGTCGTCCGGCAGACGCGTCGTCAACGCCTACGGGCCCACCGAGAGCACGGTGTTCTGCTCAGCGCACGTGTGCGTGCCGGACGGCAGAACCCCGCCGATCGGAAGCGCCCTGCCCGGCACCGAACTGTACGTTCTCGACCAGCGGATGCGACCGGTGCCAGTCGGGGTGGTCGGCGAGCTGTTCATCGGTGGAACCGGTGTCACCCGCGGCTACCAGGACCGCCCGGACCTGACCGCGGACCGCTACGTGCCGCACCCGTTCTCCTCCGCGCCCGGTGCTCGGCTGTATCGCACAGGCGACCGGGTACGCAGGGATGACACGGGCAACCTGCACTACCTGGGGCGCGCCGACCACCAGATCAAGATCCGGGGTGTCCGTACCGAGCCGGGGGAGGTCCGCGAGGTTATCGCGAGCAACCCGAGAGTGCGCGAAGCCGTCGTGTTGGCCAAGCCGGGCCCGGACGGCGAGCTGACGCTGTTCGGCTACGCCAGTGCTGACCAGAACCACGGCGAACCGCCGACCGTAGGCGAATTGCGCGGGTATCTCGCGGAGCGGCTGCCCTCAGCGATGATCCCGACCTACCTGATGGTCCTGGACGCGTTCCCGCTCAACCCCAACGGAAAAGTGGACCGAGACCGGCTGCCGGATCCAGCGGGTCCGGACGCTGAACGGGAGGTCGGCGCGCCGCCGGCGACGGACGCTGAGCGGCTCGTCGCCGAGGTGTGGCGCGAGGTGCTGGGCGTCGAACATCCGTCAACGGACGACAACTTCTTCGAACTTGGCGGCCATTCATTGCTGGCGGTGCGGGTTTCCGCGCTGCTACGGGAACGAGCCGGAATCGAGCTGCCGCTGCGCGAACTGTTCGACGCGCTCACCATCCGCGAGATCGCGGCACGCCTCGATGTGCTGCGCGTGGCGGACGTGAACACCGACCTCGGGGAAGCGGACGATCCCGCGAACTCCGCGGGCACCCCCCACTGCATCACCGGCGCCCCGCTGCCCCGGCAATCCCGGGGCGCGGAGGGGCTTCCGCTGTCCTCGGCGCAGCAGCGGCTTTGGTTCATCGACCAACTGCGGCCCGGAGACCTCGCCTACCGAATCAGCGGGGAGCTGTGGTGGGAGGGCCCGATCGACATCGCCGTGCTGCGCGCGGCACTGACCGAGGTGATCAACAGGCACGAGGTGCTGCGCACCACCTATCACCTCGACGACATGGGCGAACCGCGTCAGCGGATCGCGGAGGTGGCCGGGGAGCTGGTGCTTCCGGTGTTCGATCTGGCTGAGATAGCCGAACCGGAACGGGACGCCGCACGCGAGCGTGAGGCCGAACGATTCGCCGCCGGCACCTTCGACCTGACCCGCTCGCCGCTGCGCATGCTGTTGCTCGCGCTCGGCGCGGACCGGTACGTGCTGCTGCTCTCCGCGCACCACATCGCATCAGACGGGTGGTCCATGCGGGTGGTGGTGCGTGAACTGGCCGCGCTGTACACGGCGTTCGCGGACGGACTGCCTTCGCCGCTTGCCGAGCCAGGCATGCAGTACGCCGACTACGCGGTCTGGCAACGCGCACAGCAAGACGGCGCAGCCGGGCGGGCTGACCTCGACCACTGGCTGGACGTGCTGCGTGACCCGCCACCGGCGCTCACCCTGCCCACCGACCGACCGCGTCGAGAATTGGCCGAGCGTCCGGCCGCTCGCGTGGCGCTACCGCTTTCCGCGCAGCTCACCGAACGGCTGCGGAAAGTAGCCGCGGCGGAGGGCGCGACCCTGTCCATGGCGCTGCTGACCGGGTTCATCTCGGTGCTGTCACGGTGGTCGGGCATGGCCGACGTACTGGTGGGCATGCCCGTCGCCGGCCGCAACCGGGCCGATGCCGCGGACGCGGTCGGCCTGTTCGTGAACACCGTTGTGGTGCGCACCGACACGTCGGGCCGGCCGTCGCTGCGTGAGCTGCTGCGCCGTGTGCGGCATGCCGCGCTCGACGCCGACGCTCACCAGGACGTGCCGTTCGAGCGCATCGTCGGCCGGCTAGGGCTCGCCCGCGACCTGACCAGCACACCGCTTTACCAGGTTGTGTTCAACATGCTGAACCTGGACGAGCCGCAGGTCCGGATTCCGGGCGTACGCACGTGGCTGGTGGACGCGCCCGACCTCAGCGCCCGGTTCGACCTCACGCTCTACGCGCGGCCACGTGCTGACGGCACGGTCCTACTCGATCTCGTCTACGATCGGGACCTGTTTGACGCGGCGACCGTGACGGCGATGCTGGACCAGCTGGCCGACCTGCTCGGCAGCGCGAGCACGCATCCGGCGCGGCCGGTCGACGAACTGTCGTCACTACGCGGGGAGAATCTGCCCGATCCCGCCGCGCCGCTGCCGGCGGCGCCGGGCATTCGGGCCGCACACCAGCGGTTCCTCGACGTCGCGGCACGCCAACCCGACTCGATCGCGCTTACCCACGCCGGCGGCCGACTGTCCTATCGGGAGCTCGTGGACGCGAGTGCCGGACTGGCAAGGGAACTGTCGATTGCCGGTATCGGCCGCGGCGACCGCGTGGCGGTGCAGGCGAGTCGGTCCGCGGAACTGGTGGTCGCGCTGTTGGCGACTATGCGCGCGGGCGCGGCTTTCGGTGTGCTGGACCGGGCTTACCCCAGTTCGCGACGAGAGGCGTGCGTGCGGATCCTGCGACCGTCGGCGTGGCTGGAGTGCGGTACCGATCACCCCAAGCCACAGGTCCTCGGTGAGCCGATCGCACTGGCCCGCACCGTGTCAGTGCGGGCGTACTCCTCCGGCGAGTGCCCATCGGTCGAGCAGAACGAGTCGGTCGACGCTTCGGATACCGCGTATATCGCCTTCACTTCCGGCACGACCAGTCGTCCCAAGGCAATCACGGCCCGGCACGCACCACTAGCCCACTTCGTGGACTGGTACGCGCGAACGTTCGACGTTGGCCCGGCCGACCGGTTCGCGCTGACCTCCGGACTGGCCCATGACCCGGCGCTACGCGATGTCTTGGTGCCACTGTCGCTGGGCGCCCAATTGGACGTGCCGGCGGCCGAGGACATGGCGACGCCCGAACAACTCGCAGCCTGGCTGGGCTCGCGTGGCACCACGGTGCTGCACCTCACTCCACCGACAGCCAGATTCCTGTCCGGTCTGCCGGATGGTTGCCTGCCCGCGCTGCGCTACGCGTTTTTCGGTGGCGACGCGTTGACCGGCAAGGAGGTCGCCACGCTGCGGCGGCTGGCGCCCAACGCGGCGCTCGTCAACTTTTACGGCGCGACCGAAACGCCGCAGGCACAGGCATGGCATGCCATCGACGAACTGCCGGAGCTGGCGATGTCTCCGCTGGGTAGGGGTATCGAGGGCAGTCAGCTACTGGTACTGCGCGACGACACCGCGGCAGGTGTCGGTGAGCTGGGCGAGATCGTCGTGCGTGGGCCGTACCTTGCCGATGGTTATCTGACAGGGGAAACCACTGGATTCACCGACGACCCGCACGGAGCGCTCCGCTATCGCACCGGCGACCTCGGTCGGTACCGAGCCGACGGCACGGTTAGTTTCGCCGGCCGGGGAGACCGGCAGGTCAAGGTGCGCGGCCATCGGGTCGATCTTGCCGAGGTCGAGGCACTGCTGCGCGAGCACCGGGCGGTGTCCGGAGCTTTCGCCGACATCAGAATCGACGCGGCGGGCGAACGAACGCCGGTCGCCTGGGTGATGTGCGGTGCCCCGGTCGACACAAGTGAGTTACGAGAGCATCTGCGAACGCGGCTGCCCTCGGCCGTGGTTCCCGCTACCATCACTGTCGTCGATGCCTTCCCGTTGACAGCCAACGGGAAGGTCGATGTTCTCAAGCTGCGTTCGAGTACGGTGACGCAGCCGCGGGGCGCGGCGTCTCAGCCCGCAGCGACCGGAACCGAGCGGCGCATCGACGCCATCTGGCGCACGCTGCTCAACATCGACCACATTGGACGCCAGGACACGTTCTTCGATCTCGGCGGCCACTCGCTGCTGCTGATTCGGCTCCAGACGTTGATCGGCGAGGAGTTCGAGGTCGGGATGCCGGTCGTCGATCTGTTCCGCCATCCCACGATCGCCAGCCTCGCTCGCGCCGTCGACGGTCGATTGGACCCGTCCACAGGGCCTGGTGACGACGCCCGTGAGCAGTCCGCGCGGCGTGCTCGTCGACTGGCGGAGCGGCGCCGGACCAACAGACCGAGGGCAGACACATGACAGACAACGCAGAGCTCGCGACCGAGCTGGAACCCGAGCGGATCGCGGTCGTCGGCATGGCATGCCGGGTGCCAGGCGCGGACGACGTGACAGGGTTCTGGCAGAACCTGGTCGACGGTGTCGAGTCCATCCAACGGCACGCGATCCCGGAGGATGCTCCGCCGGGATATGTCCCCGCGGTGGCCGCGCTCGACGGGGTGGAGGATTTCGACGCCGCGCTGTTCGGTATGACTCCACGCGAAGCCGAACTGGCTGACCCGCAGCACCGCCTGTTCATCGAGCAGTGCTGGGCCGCCTTGGAGCACGCGGGGTGCGACCCCCTGCGGGTGGATGGACGCGTCGGAGTGTGGGGCGGGGTTTCGTTCAACAGCTACCTGCCGCTGCACGTCCTGCCGGGTCTGCGCCGTGAGGAACTGCTCGGCGAGTATCCTGCGAGCCTGCTGCACGGCAACGACAAGGACTACCTGACCAGCCGGGTTGCGAACCGCCTGGGCCTGACCGGCCCGGCGATTTCCGTGCAGACCGCGTGCTCCACGTCATTGGTCGCGGTCGTGCAGGCCTGCCAGTCGCTGTTGGACTACGGGTGCGACGTGGCGCTCGCCGGTGGCGCGGCGGTGCGGCTGCCACAGGGGTGGGGATACGTTTACGAGACCGGCGGGATCCAGTCCCCGGACGGACATTGCCGCGCCTTCGACGCGGAAGCCTCGGGAACGGTCTTCGGCAGCGGCGTGGGCGTCGTGGTGCTCAAGCGACTTTCCGACGCGATCGAGCAGGGCGACACGATCCACGCCGTAGTCCTCGGAGGTGCGGTCAACAATGACGGCGCCCGCAAGGTCGGTTACGCCGCGCCCAGTGTGGACGGCCAGATCGAGGTGCTCTACGACGCCTACCATCTCGCCGATGTCAGCCCGGCCAGTATCGGCTATGTCGAGGCGCATGGCACCGGCACGGCGATCGGCGACCCAATCGAACTTGCCGCGCTGGACGAGGTGTTCGCGGCGGCGGGGGCGCAGCCGGGCACCGTCGGCATCGGCTCCGTCAAGTCCAATGTCGGTCACCTCAACGCGGCGTCCGGGGTAATCGGCCTGATCAAAGCTGCGCTCGCGGTCCGCGAGGGCGTCATCCCGGAAAGCCTGCACTACCGGCGTCGCAACCCCAGGACCGACGAGAAGAGCCCGTTCGCTGTCAACAACCGGCTGCGGCAGTGGCACGGCGAAGAAGGGCCGCGGCGGGCTGGCGTCTCCTCCTTCGGAGTCGGCGGCACCAACGCGCACATCGTGGTGGAACAAGCGGACATGCGACCAATGACACAGAGGGGCACCCGCCCCGAGCAGCTGCTCGTGGTCTCCGCCAACACGCCGGCGGCGTTACGTGCGAGCGTTGCGCGGATGGCCGACGCAGTCGCGTCCTGCTCGCCCGACACCCTGCCGGACCTCGCCCGCACCTTGCAACGCGGCCGTCGCCACTTTACCCACCGGGTGGCGGTCGCGGTCGGTGACGATCCGGCCCGGGCCGCGGCGGACCTGCGCGCGGCGGGGGAGGAGCAGGCCGTTGATGGGATCGGGGTCGCGTTCCTGTTTCCCGGTCAAGGCGCGCAGTACCAAGGTATGACCGGGGGGTTGCTCGAGACCGAGCCGGAGTACGCGCGGCACATCGACGAGTGCGCACGTCTGCTCGCGCCGCACGGAATCGACCTGCGCGCGCTGCTGGTCGGTCGGATCGTGCCGGGCGAGACCGATCCGCTGGTCGCCACCGAACTCGCCCAGCCCGCGCTGTTCAGCGTCGAGTACGCGTTGGGGCGATGGTGGCAGGCGCACGGCGTGCGTCCCACCGCGATGCTCGGGCACAGCATCGGGGAGTGGGTTGCCGCTTGTCTCGCGGGCGTTTTCTCGCTGCCGGACGCGCTCGCCCTGGTGGTCGAACGCGGCAGGCTGATGGCCGCATTGCCGCGCGGCGCCATGCTCGCGGTGGAACTGACCGAGGACCAGGCAAGGGAACTGCTGGCTGGCGGGTTGTCTCTGGCGGCGGTCAACGCGCCCGGCCGCTGCGTGTTGTCCGGCCCGGAGCCCGCGATCGCACGCGTGGAAACCGAGCTGGGCCACCGTGACATCGGCGCGAGGCGACTGGCGACCTCGCACGCCTTCCACTCCGCGATGCTCGACCCGATGGTCGAGCCGTTCGAGGAACTTGTCGCGCGGACCCGGCCGAGGTCGCCGGCCATCCCGTTCGTGTCCGACGTGACCGGTGCCTGGATCACCGATCAGCAGGCGAGCGATCCGCACTACTGGGCCACGCAGGCTCGCGCCACCGTCCGCTTCGGTGACGGCCTGGCCACGATCTTGAGCGATGGTGCACCGGCGTTGCTCGAGGTCGGCCCAGGCCGCGCGCTCGGCCGGTTCGCCACACGGGTCGGCGAGCCGGGAGTGCGGATCGCGGCCAGCATGCCCCGCGCCCGTCCGTCCACTAGCGATGGTCATGTCCTGTTGACCGCGTTGGGACGGATGTGGGCGTACGGAGCGGATGTGAGCTGGGCTGAATTCGACGCGGCCGAAGACCGGCGCACGATTCCGTTGCCGGGCTACCCTTTCGAGCGTCGACGCCACTGGATCGACGCCCCCGGCACGCCATCGGTCGCCGCGGGGGAGTCGACCGAGGCCAAGCCGCCCGCGGACAGCGCGCTCGTGCCGCCGATCGGCGAGGACACCGCGGTCGGTTGGATCCTCGCGGTCTGGCGGGACTTGCTCGGGATCGACGACATCAGCCCCGACGACCACTTGTTCGCCCTCGGCGGTGACTCACTCACCGCGACCAAGATCGTTTCTCGCGTCAACAGGCGCTTCGCCGTGGACCTGCCGCTGGAGGAGTTCCTGGACAACCCGACCACCCGGTGTCTGGCCGATCTGGTGGCCGCCATCGCCGAACCCGGCAAGGAAGTGGAGCATTGACCACGTATGCCGTCACCAGCCCTGTCACGGAGCGGCCGCCCGGCGCGGCGCCCGTCAGGTCGTATCCGCCGACGTTCGCCCAGCAGCGCATCTGGTTCATGGAGCAGCTCGTGCCCGGCACGGCTCTGCAGAACATCCCGCTCGCGGTGCGGCTGTCCGGCAGGCTGCATGTCGCCGCCGTGCGCGGCGCGTTCGCCGAGATTCTCCGGCGTCACGAGACGCTGCGCACCTGGTTCACCACCGACGCCGACGGCACCCCCATCGCCGTCGTCGCCCCACCCGACTCGGTTGAGGTAGTCGTCGACCTGGCTGATTTCAGTGGCGACGGATCGCGTCTGGCCCGCTGGCTGGATCAGCGCGCCAGGCAACCGTTCGAGCTTGGCCGCGCTCCGCTGTTGCGGGTCGGGCTGGCCGTTCTCGGCCAGGACGAGCACGTGTTGTCCGTTGTCGTGCACCACATGGCGTGCGACGGCTGGTCGCTGGACGTGTTAGTGGGCGAGTTCGTCGAGCTGTACGGCGCACTCGCCCAGGGCGAGTCGGCCGAGCTGGCTCCGCTGCGCCACACGTACGGCGAGTTTGCCGTGCGTTCGCGGGAGCGCTTCGAGTCCGGCGGCATGGACACCGATCTCGCGTACTGGCGCGATAGACTCGCCGGCCAGCTTCCCGCTTTGGAACTGCCCACCGACCGAACCCGGCCGGACGAGCCCGGCTACGCGGGCGACCGCGTGCGCCGGGAAATCCCGGACGAGCTTGTCGACCGTGCGACGGCATTGGCCAGGTCGCGGCGCGTCACACCGTATGTCGTATTGCTCAGCGCGTACGCGGCGCTGCTGCGCCGCTGCGCCGGGCAGGCCGAGGTGGTGATCGGCACGCCGGTGGCCGGCCGGGGAGACCTCGACACCGAGGGCCTGATCGGACTGTTCGCCAACACGCTCGCCGTGCGCGTCGATCTCTCCGGGGATCCGGCGTTCGTGGAACTGCTCGACCGGGTGCGCAAGTCCGCCATCGGCGCGTTCGCCCATCAGGACCTGCCGTTCGAGAAGCTGGTCGAGGTGTTGCGCCCGGACCGTGGCGCGCAGTTCACCCCGCTTTTCCAGACCATGTTCGTGCTGCAGAACGCGACCACCCGGCCGCTGAAGCTCCCTGGCCTGCACACGGAAACCATCGACACGCACAACGGCGCCGCCGGTTTCGAACTGCAGGTCCTGATCGGGCGCCGGGCCGAGGGCTGGGTGATCACCTTGGAGTA
>Ga0307511_10003000_pt1 | contig 17469 bp, 23 predicted proteins | sample 13_EM_MG_FD_200266 | JGI IMG/M metagenome (GOLD analysis project Ga0307511, IMG submission 200266) | Populus trichocarpa ectomycorrhiza microbial communities from riparian zone in the Pacific Northwest, United States - 13_EM | ecosystem: Host-associated > Plants > Roots > Unclassified | place... | reverse complement strand
CCCAGAAGCTCCAAAGTTCCGGGGTGTGGGACGCGACCTCGAACCAATGGTGGCAGACGAGGAGGAAATTGTAAGAGCCCTTCCGCAATCCCTCGAAATACCAATGGTACACCGAATGACCCGGCTCGCGAACGAGGCTCCAGACAAATATGTACCCAAGAATTTCCGGGGGTACACGCGTGGATATGTTCGATAACGAGTTTCGGGCGCGTTTGAGTTTGGTTATATCCCCCTTCCCCTCTTTAATCTGCTTCTCCAAGGCTCGTATAGAGCTGATGTTGGTCTCACGACCCATACTAGTAGCGTCCATTTTGGGTCAGCGTCGCAGCTTGCCTCGGGATGTGTGCACGTACATCGAGATCGATGTTCTCTCCTGATGATCTGGGACTGAGGGTTCGTCCTTGTGGGTATTCAGAGGAAGTGACATGGCGATGTAGCGGACGACGATGGCAGTGGATGTTGTAAGTTGTCCGGGCGCTTCGCCGGCAATTCGCGTAAGCTGGCGTTACTCTGATGGCCTACACGGGCACTTTTCCCGGCACCGACCCGCTCTGGTGAACGTGAAAGCAGCTCAGGGTTTGGCAGATCTAACGTCCCAGCGATCCCGCCCGACTCCGTTTTGTCAAATACCATCCTACACCGTCGTTGAGTTCAAGAGCCTGAGGTTCATCGTTCTTGTTGAAATGACAGAGACGGAAGTTTCTGATTTTTCGTCGCTCAAAGACAACAACTCAGGCGGGATCTATTCAATGAAAACCATTGTAATGGAATTGGGCGGCTGCTACAAATTACACGAGTTGACAGTCGATCGCTACTCATCCTGGCGGTCTCCTTGATAAATGAACTCTGTAACAAGCCCCTTAATCTCGTTCTCCACTTCCGGACACATATAAGGAAATTCACCAACCATCTCAAGTGAAATGGTTTGGTTGTCCGAAGTTTGGTGGACCAGGTATGTTGTTAGGTCACTCCAACCATCGTTGCCCAAGGTGACGCCTTCCAGGTACAACGTTTCAAGCGAGGGGAGGAGTTTCGTGTTCATGGCGTGCGATCCGTCCGGATTTGGCTGTAGGAACCCTTTAGACAACTCCGCACCAATGATATACAATCGATTGATGTTTGGCATCATGAAAAGTAGTTCCTCTGGCAATTCCATGTTGAGGTCGGCATTGAAGTGCCCAACGTGCTCTCCGGGAATTAGTGCGATAAGGTCGATAATCAACTGCTCCACTTCATCTGGAGGGGGTCGGTCGACGAGGTACACCGTAAATGACGTGTCCGGTGAGACCAGTTCCAGCATGGCAGTTTCGTTGTATACGACAGTGACCGAGATCACGACAGAACTGAGGGAGGAGGCGGAAACCTCAATCGCGTCCCGAATTCCGGCATTGCGTTGGAAATAGCTCCCCATGTACGGTCCGAGGGTTTGCGAAACATCCTCCACCGTGGAACCGGATACAGTCAGGTCCATGTTATCCAGCAGCTCTGGGAGTATCAACTGGTGTAGCAACCCAAAAAGGCGACGAAACTCCCCCGCCAAAGAGAGCGCCTTCAAGTTGCAGAGCGGGACCTTAAATTTGGACCCTTCGGTGATATCTGGGAGGGCTGCATTTGATAGGGTGAGTTGTTGAAGATTAGGATTTGAGATGAGAATTGAAACTAGCTGAGATGCGGTTGGAGCGGGTGATAGCGGGGACGTGCTAATTTCGATCGATAGGGTGGTCAGAAATGTGGATCCGGATGACAGATGGTCCCACGACGAAATTTGAATCCTCCAAGAGAGGCTGAGGGAATGCAACCCTGAGAGGCGGGACCGAGCGAAGAAATTAGAGACATCCACAAAAGTGAACCCCCTGTTTCGCCAAAAAATCGATTCGGTGTTCTCGTTCTGACCACCTTCATCGTTTGGGGTCAACGACGAAATGATGGAGGTCAGAGTGCCACCATTATCAGACATAAGATAGGCCCGTCGCACGGTGCCTTGCCTGACGCGACTCCTGACCGCGCCCTGGAGGGTTTCGTCGAAGGAGACACGGGGGTCGCATCTGTCTCCATACAACACTAGGTCGAGGGGGAGGGTTCCGGAACGGTGATGGCGTTTCTTCCAATCCTGCAGAGTGTTTCCCCAGAAACTCCAAAGTTCTGGGGTTCGAGACGCGACCTCGAACCAGTGATGGCAAACGAGGACGAATTTGTATGATCCTTTATGTAATCCCATGAAGTTTCGGGAAAGAACGGGACAGCACGCCAGCTGAATCATTCGGAAGCTCCAAACGAATATCCGTCCAAGGATTTCTGGAGGCGCGCGCATCGATATGTTCAACAGCGAATTTCGGGCGCGTTTAAGCTTGATTATATCTCCCTTGCCCTCTTCAATCTGCTTCTCCAAGGCTTGTATCGAGTGGATGTTGGCCTCGCGACCCATACTAGCATCCGCAAGCTTGTGTCAGTGTCGCGAAATCCCCGAGAATGTGTCTACATACATCGACACTAATGGTTGCACTTGGTTCTGAGGGATTGCTGGATCGTGCTTGTGGGTATTCGGGGGAGACGACATAGCAAGGTAAAAAGACGACGATGATGGTGGAGGGAAGAGTCTGGCAAGCTGACTCTCCGGCACTTCGCGGTTTGCCAGCGCCCATATCCTCAACAAATACTCCCGACTAGGCACGTGAGTCAGTTTCCAGCACAAATATGTCAACGAAGCCCGCATTATTCCCTGAGATTTCCAGGGCCCGATGCGTACAAGTTATGGTGCGTGATAGTACAAAACCTGGATCTAAATTGTGCGGAAAACATGGAGGCAAGAGAGTAATACAAGAGAAAATGATGTCCAAGCAACACGATATTCAGCACTACCGCTCACCACGTCTGAGCGGCCAAAGCTTCCAAAGTCACCCATCCAGTGTTCGGTACATGCTCCTGAGCGAGCTGCCCAACCAGAGTCCCCGCGACCTGTGCGTTCTGCAAGAACAAACGATTCGTACAGATCATCATACTTTTCTTACACCTGGAGAGCATGACGTTCGTCCGCCGATGGTTCTTCAGGAACCCCGGGCGCACGGTTCGGGCAATCGAAATGATGATATGATCTGCTTCGTTGCCCTGGAAGGAGTCAACGTTGAATACCGTATTCTCCCAGGTGAGATTTGCGACCTTCAAGGCGCCCTCAATCTCGTTACGTTGGGCGTCGTAGGGGGTGATGACCTTGTATGCCTTTCCTTCTTGGACGTAGCGCCGCGCGATTCGAACAACGGCTCTCACTTCTCCCTCATTCTGGGTAGGTATGCGTCAGCACGAACAACAGATTGGTGAGCACCAGGTACGCGCACCATCCAGCTAACCCCCTTCTTGACCTCCTCCCCGTTACGCACGTCTACGAAGCGACAGCAAGCAGTGGTGCGAATGGAATGCACGGTTCGGAGTTTCGAGTCGTAGACGCGACGAGAGATGAAGCTTCCGATAACTGTAGGCATTCGGTCTACCACGGAAGAGCGATCAACGCGACATTCAACTTGGGAGGGAGGGAGAAACATTGAACGTACATTGAATATCGAGGAAGACGGCGTCCTGCTTGAGGTGCGGCCACTCGAACACACTCCTCAGTTCCGGGATCTGTTCCTGTCCGTAAGGGGCCACTGGATCCATTGTCAGTATACCACGATTTCATCCACATATATTCCTCACACCTACACTGCTTATCGTCGCCGATGAATATTATCTTCCTTAGCGTCGTCTTATACTTGACCAAGATCGGTAGGTAATCCCCGGCCTCGATCTGACTCGCTTCGTCGATAATGACAGTTCGGACTGGGATGATCTTCGGGAATCCGCATTTCGTGAGTCTGCTCCCCGATAACATGCTCGTTGTGCAAAGGATGACTCGAGATCCCGATATCAGGCGTTCATTCTCAAGCAAAGTGTCCCCGAAGTCATCGGATTCGATCATATTGCGACTGATGGCCGCGTACAGATGCTCGTGCCTTGGAAGGTCCGGTTCGAGTTAATGGGTGGGACTTACAGCCAGAAGGACCCACCAATCGAAATAGAAATCATTTGAGACGAGGAGCTTGAAGTCCAAAAAACCGGAATCAACCAATTTCTCCGCAACATTCTTGATCGCGACGTTCGACTGTGCGATCACCCAGACCGTATTCGACATGTGCTCAGTGACCTTGTTCTGAACAGCGGCGGCGATGACGGTAGTCTTTCCGGTCCCTGGCGGCCCCTGACGCCCATCGTAAGATAAGGAAATAAAGTGAGGAGGAGGAACTCACAACGATGACAACGTGCCGATCCGCCTCATCACTGTTCAAACACTTCTCCACTGCCTTGTGCTGCGATTTGTTCAGCTGCCGGTAGGTGAATGTGACCCTCGGCTGACTCATGGGCAACTCGGGCCATTTTAATGTGTGGAGAGGGTAGTCCGGAAAGAAAACCTTCCGAACGAATGGGCTTGTGAACAGGGAATCTGACCCCTTGAACGCATCCAAGAGAAGGCGCGCGCGGGTGACTTCAGCACAGGTGAGATCTTCCTTGCCAATTGTGACGACTGATCTGACTTCCGCGGTGAATTGAACGTGCGGAACGACGTTGACGGCTCTGCCTTGAACTCCCCTCACGCGCCCTTCGATTCGGCCTTCGTCGGTCTCAAACCGAATGTGCTGCAATCACAAAGAATAGGTCCATCAGACCAAGACGGCGATCAAACACAGTGCGGATGTGTGTGTGTGAAGGATATGCTTCACCTGTCTGCCAGACCGTGACTTTCTGATGCGGGTTTTGAACCGCGTACATGAGAGGTCTACGGCTCCGTCCTTGATGGTAATGTCGGCGCTGACGTCATTTTTCGTGGAATATGGTTTCATCGAGTCCAAACGATCTGCGTCTCTGACGCATTTACACATCCACTCCAGCTCCTATCGTTCAGAGTGGTCAGGTACGACCCGTACATGGCTTTTAAGTGGAACGTGCCTTCGCGTCCTTAATTGATGTGTCGATCAGGCCCGGATTGCGGGGGGCCCCCTGGACTGCAACATAGGACGCCCACGCACGCAGAGCGAGCTTGGTCTTCCGAGGTAGAATAGTCGCCTGATCGGTGAGAATGAACTTCACGACTGATCCATCCAGCGAGTTCTGGGCCCGTGCTCGTTTGAGAGCAGCCTTGTATGCAGCCGCGGAAGGAACGAGATCAAAAGCTTGTCGGATATAGAGCCCGAAATCCAGGAATAGCGCGGCGGCGAGATGCTCCACGAAGAAGCTATGCTTCTCAAGGGAGGTGTTGCAGAGGAGTTCGTCCCTCAAAATCCCCATCTGGAATTTCGTCGGCTTCGAGGCGGTTCTCATCGTGATCAACAAGACTCGAGATTCGGACGAAAAAGCCAGAGCCGCCAGAGCACATTTTTTTCCATACAACGCGCAGACCCCGAGCCTCGTGCCCGATAACGAGGCGACCAGGTCGGCCACAGGTTTCGTGGTGAGTGATGAGAGATCGACGCGTTCGAGGGTGATTGGAGGTATGGATGCATTCTGGTGGGCAGTCGTGACTGGCTCCGTTCCTGGGGTTGGTAGCGTCATGAAGGGGGGAATAAGAGAGAACGCGGGCGTGTGCGTGGCCTCAAATTATGGGGCCGTTACGCGTCAAGGACCGAAGATAGGGATACCCTACATTGACAATTGTCACGCAAGGGCTGTGTGCAAATACAGTATGCCCGGAGAATGGTCACGAAATGGCGCTTGTTGGGGACGTACATTGGATTCGAAACGAAACGCCCATTAAGTAAAGGTAGCCAGAAACGGGTCGCCGTTTGAAAGACAGGGTATTTTGTTATTCGAAAGAGGCCGACTACGCTTGTCGTTCCGCTTTGTCGTCAGGCAGGTAAACATGCCAGTAGAAGGGATTCTCCCACCTGTACCCATCGTAGTGCTTAGTTAGAATTCAGAACCGGTTTATATTCCGCGCCTGAAGCCAAAGGGTTGCCGAAGAGACGGTTCATCAGTCGCGGTGGCTGAATCCTCTCCGCGATTCGTGGACCTAGCGAGTCGGGGGATGAATTTAATTTCCGCTTCAGAACGTGCTGAACATGCGGCGTAGGGGCAGATGATACAGCCAGCGAAACTGTGGCGGTTGTGTAACGCTGAGTCCGCCACACTTTTTTGAAGTCGGAGTTCGGCTTCCGTGTGTTCAAAATCATCAGCTCGGTCCCAAAACCGCCCAGGATAGAATTGGATTCTCAAGTCAACGGTTATGTACTTCGAAAGTTGGTAAACGTACGACCGGTTAATGGCATTTAAACACACTTGCCCTTGGAGAATTCGGGGGAAGTACAAAGATCTCGTGCTCCCCCTTCCCATCTAACCCGCCGCCTATCGTTTGCGTATGGGGCCCGGCATCACAGCTGGTGTGAGATACCAGGGTGTTAAGTTAAGAGCTCATGACGGAATAAAAGCGCTGTTTCGTTCCCAAAATCAATCTGGTTGGGTCGTGCGCAGTGCAAAAGATCTGGCTACAACTTCGGTAATGCATATCAGGATGGCCGAGGGACGTGAAAATTTCAAGTAAGTAATGCGAGCTCTGCTAACACATTATGGTCGGAATCTGGCTCGCATTTGCAGGAGACGCGGGTTACTGGCAAACCCCGATTGGAGCGCTGGGGCGTCATCTCGCCAGGCTCTTCCTTCCACCATCGCCATCGCCTTCCATCACCCCATGTCAATTCCTCCGGGTCCCCACAAGGACGGACAATCAGTCCCCCGAAATCAAGAGAAAGCGTTGGCTTCAATGTATGTGTACGCACTCCGAGGCACTCCACGGTGCTGACAGAATGATGATGCCAGTATGGGTCGCGAGACCAACATTCGCTTGATACAGGCATTGGAGGAGCGGATCGAAGAGGGAAAGGGGGACATAATCAAACTCAAACGCGACCGAAACTCGTTATTGAACATATCCACGCGTGTACCGCCTGAAATCCTTGGTCACATATTCGCTCGGAGCCTCACTCTGGACGCGCCTCATTCGCCGTTCTACATGGGCTTCGTGCGATTAAAGAAGGGTCCTTACAATTTCCTCCTCGTTTGCCACCACTGGTTCAACGTCGCGTCTCGAACCCCAGAACTTTGGAGTTTCTGGGGAGAAACTTTGCAGGACTGGAAGAGATGCCATCACCGTTCCGGAGCCACCCCCATCGACCTGGTGCTGTACGGTAACCCTTGTGTCCTCTTCGACAAATCCCTCCAGGACGCGGTTAGGAGTCGCGTCAGGCAAGGTACCGTACGACGAGTACGCCTGATGTCCGACAACAGTGGCATCCTCGCCTCTATTATTTCGTCATTGATCCCCGACGACGACGGTGGTCAGAACGAGAATGTCGAATCGATTGTTTGCCAAAACGGGGGATTCACTGTCGTGGATGCCTCGAATTTCTTCGCTCGGTCCCGCCTCTCGAAGCTGCGTTTCCTCGACCTCTCTGGGGAGATTCAAATTTTGTCGTGGGACCGCCTGGCATCCAGAACCACACTTCTGACCACTCTATCAATCGGAATCATCACATCCCCACTATCACCCGCTCCAACCACATCCCAGTTATTTTCGATCCTCACCTCGAATCCCAATCTTCGGCGACTCATCCTGTACAATGCAGGCCTCCCAGACTTCATCGATGGGCCCACATTTAAGGTCCCGCTGCCCAACTTGAAGGCGCTCTCTTTGATGGGAGAGTTTCGTCGCCTTTTCGGGTTGCTCCACCAATTGATACTCCCAGGAGCGTTGGATAATATAGACCTGATGGGATTCGATGCCACGGTGGAGGATGTTTTGCAAACCCTCGGGCCGTACATGCGGGACTACTTCCGGCGCAATGCCAGATTTCAAGACACGCTGGAGGCCTCTACCTCCTCCTCTTCAGGACCCGTCGCGACCTTCATCACTGGAGGCTATGGCGAAACCACCAGACTGGGACTGGAGTCACCGGGCACGTCATTTATGACGGACCTAGCCAACAAACCTCCTCCGGGCGTGCTGGAGCAATTACTCATCGACCTAGTCGCGCTAATTCCCAGAGAGCGCGTTGAAGACTTCACTGCTGAGCTCGACACAAAATTACTAGAGGAACCTCTTTTCATGATGCCAAATATCAAAGTACTGCGCACTATCGGTGTGCAGTTGTCGAAGGGGTTCCTACAGCCACACCCGGACGGACCCCACGCCAACACGAAACTTCTCCCCTCGCTTGAAAGGTTGTGCCTAGAAGACGTCGTCCTGAACGACGACGATTGGAGTCACTTGACGACGTACCTGGCCCACCAAACTTCGGACGACCAAGCCGTTTCGCTCGAGATGGTCGGTAAACTTCCTGATATGGGTCCGGAAGTGGTGGATGAGATAAATGTTCTGGTTAGAGAGTTTATTTATTGGCCTGGAGACTCGTGGACAGATGGTTGGTAGCGATTAGTCATTCGTGCTAGATATCTGTACTAGCCAGTCATTCCTATTACAACGGCTCCCACCAAATAGAGACATTATCCTCTACGACCTGATCATGCGTAGGATTGCAGCCAACAGGCTCTGGTAAGATGCTCTGGTCAGAGACTTTTATATTGGCCTCGCGATATTCCCTGCGCACAATACCCTCAGGCCTGTTTGCTACTAATGAATGTTAGGACGGCCGAATGAGAAATTCAGGGAAGGGCGCCCAATACCTGGCCTGGCGGGGGAAAATCTGGGGGGGATCCAGTTCGCACTAACTTGCCGACGTCCGGACCGGCCACCCGGCCCGTGGCAACCGCGCCACTGAAGAGGATCGGTCTTTCAGCTTACCACTTCAGCTCTTTACCCCACAAGCATTAATCGCCACCATCGTCTTCTTCCTCCCCATGTACGTAGACAGTTCCGGGGAGGCACTTCCAACCTCTGATGCAAAGTACCAGCATGGGTCCCGAGATCAACATCCACTCTATACGAGCCTCAGTGGAAAAGCAGATCGAAGAGGGCGAGGGGGACATCATCAAACTCAAACGCGCCCGAATTGCGTTGTTGAACATATCCACTGGCATCCCGCCCGAAATTCTAGGATACACATTCGCCTGGAACCTCGTTCGGAAACACGATTTGTTTGAGGGGCTACAGATCTCCCTTGCCCGCTTCAACCTGCTTTTCTCCCGAAATCCACGGGAATGTGTCTACGCACATCGACGCTAATGGCTGCACTTGGTTCTGAGGGACTGCTGGACCGTGCTTGTGGGCATTCTTGGGAGACGACATAGCAAGGTAGAAGGCGACGACCGGTTTGCCAGCGCCCCATATCCTCAACAAATGCTCCCCGAGGCAGGTGGGTCAGTTTCCAGCAACATTGTGTCAACGAAGCCCGCATTATTCCCTGAGATTTCCGGGGCCTGGTGGGTACAAGTTATGGTGCGTGGTAGTACAAAACCTGGATCTACAGGGTGCGGGGAGCGTGGAGGCAAGAGAGGAATACAAGAGAAAATGGTGTCCAAGCAACATGAAATTCGGCGGGACCGCTCACCACCTCTGAGCGGCCAAAGCTTCCAAAGTCACCCATCCAGTTTTCGGCACATGCTCCTTAGCGAGCTGTCCAATGAGGGTCTCTGCGGCATGTGCGTTCTGCAAGAACTCGCGATTTGTACAAATCATCATACTCTTCTTACACCTGGAGAGCATGACGTTCGTTCGCCGATGATTCTTCAGGAACCCTGGGCCCTTGGTCCGGACGATCGAAATGATGATATGGTCCTCTTCGTTACCCTGGAAGGAGTCAATGTTGAATACCGTATCCTCCCAGGTGAGCTTCGCGGCCTTTAAGGCGCTCTCGATCGCGTTGCGCTGGGCGTCGTAGGGTGTGATAATCTTGAACGCTTTTCCTTCTCGGATGTAGCGACGAGCTATTTGAACGACGGTTTTCACTTCTCCCTCGTTCTGGGTAGATATGCGTCAGCATGAACGACGAATTCGCGTGTCAGGCACGCGCACCGTCCAGCTAACCCCCTTCTTGACCTCCTCCCCGTTGATCACGTCTATGAAGCGACAGCAGGTGAAAGTGCGAACGGAATGCACGGTTCGGAGTTTCGAGTTGTAGACGTGACGAGAGATGAAGTTTCCAATAACTGTCGGCATTCGGTCTGGTATGGAAGAGCGATCAGCGGGGTACTCAGCTTGGGAGAGAAGGAGAAACATTGAACGTACATTGAGTATCCAGGAAGACGGCGTCCTGCTTGAGATGTGGCCACTCGAACACGCTCCTCAATTCCGGGACATCTTCTTGTCCGTATGGGGCCACTGTGGATCCACTGTCAGTATACCACGATTTTGTCCACATATTCCTCACGCCTACATTGCTTATCGTCGCCGATGAATATCATCTTCCTTAGTGTTGTCCTATACCTAGCCAAGATCGGTAGGTAACCCCCGGCCTCGATCTGACTCGCTTCGTCGATGATGATGGTTTGAACCGGGACGATCTTGGTGAATCCGCATTGTGCGAGCCTGTCCGTTGACAGCATGCTCACTGTGCAAAGGATGACTCGAGATCCCGATAGCAGGCGTTCATTCTCGAGCAAAGTTTTCCCGAAGTCATCGGATTCGATCATATTGCGTCTGATGGCCGTGTACAGATGCTCGTGCCTTAGAGAGTTCGGTTCGGGTCAACGGGTGGGCCTCACAGCCGGATGAGCTTACCAATCGAAATGGAACTCCGTTGAGACGAGAAGCTTGAAGTCCAAAAAACCGGAACCAACCAATTTCTCCGCAACGTTCTTGACTGCGACATTTGACTGTGCGATCACCCAGACCGTATTCGATACGTGCTCGGCGACCTTGCTCTGAACAGTGGCGGCAATGACAGTGGTCTTTCCAGTCCCTGGCGGCCCCTGACACCCATCGTGAGATAAGGATATAAAATGAGGAGGTGGAGCTTACGACAATGACAACATGTCGATCCGTCTCCTTGTTGCTCAGACACTTCTCCACTGCCTTCCGCTGAGATTTGTTTAGCTCCTTGTAGGCGAAGCTGATTTGCGGCTGAGTCGTGGGCAACTCAGGCCACTTCAGTGTATGGAGAGGGTAGTTCGGAAAGAAAACCTTCCGAACGAATGGGTTGGTGAAGAGTGAACGTGAACCCTTGAACGCATCTAGGATAAGGCCCGCGCGGGTGGCTTCAGCACCGGTGAGTTCCTCCTTGCCAACCGTGACGACGGAATTGATTTTCGTGGTAATTTGGGCACTCGGAATGACTGTGGCGGCTCTGCCTTGAACTTTCTTCACACGCCCCTTGATCTTGGCTTCGTCGGTCTCGAACCGAATGTGCTGCAATCGCAAAGAATGGGCCCGTCAGACCAGATCAGAGACGGCAATGAAACGCAGTGCGGATGTGCGTGTGAAGAGTGAGTCTTACCTGGCTACCGGACTGTCTAATGCGGGTTTTGAACCGTATGGATGAGAGGTCCACGGCCCCCTTCTTGATTTCGATCTTGTTGCTGATGTCATTTACCGTGAAATGTGGTTTCAGGGAGTCCAAACGATCTGCGTCTCTGACACATTTGCACATCCACTCCAGGTCCTATCAGTCAGAGCGGTCAGGGAAAACCGTATGGCATGACCTTTAAGTGGAACGTGCCTTTGTGTCCTTGGCTAACGTATCGATTGGGTCCGGCTTGTCGGGGACCCCCTGGACTGCAACATAGCACGCCCAAGCACGCAGAGCGAACTTGGTATTCCGAGGTAGAACAGAAGATGCCTGTTCAGTGAAGACGAGCTTCACGGCTCGTCCATCCACCGCGTCCTGGGGCCGTGCTCGTTCGAGAACGGTCTTGTATGCAGATATGGAACCCCGGCTGTCGCGACCTGAAACGAGATCAAAAGCGCCCCGGACGCGAAACCCAAAATCCAGGAATAGCGCGGCGGCGAGGCGCTCCATGAAGAAGCCGTGCTTCTCAAGGGAGGTGTTATGGAGAAGTACGTCCCTCAAAATACTCTCCTGGAATTTCGTCGGCTTCGAGGTGTTGTTCATCGTGATCAACAAGACTCGAGATTCAGACGAAAAAGCCAAAGCCACCAGGACGCATTTTTTCCCATAAGACGCAGTGACCCCGAGCCTCTTTCCAGACAACGAGGTGATCAGGTCGGCCACAGATTTCGGGGTAAGCAATGAGAGCTCGACGTGTTCGAGAGTGATTGGGGGTATGAGCGCATTCTTGTAGAATTGTTGGTGGATAGTCGTGACTGACACCATTCCTGGAGTTGGTAGCACCGTGGCGGGGGGGAATGAGGGGATAAGAGAGAGGGCGTGCGGATGCGTCGCCTTAAACCATTACGGCCGTCAATGCCTGAAGATAAGGATATCCTACACCCACAATTGTCAGGCAAGGGGTATGTGCAAATGCAGTATGCCAAAAGAACGGCCACGAAACGGTGCTCGTTGGGATGGACGCATGTAGGATTTGAAATGAATGGCTCGTTGAGTAAGGGTGGCCAGAACGGGTCACCGTTTGGAAGACAAAGGGTATTTTGGTGTTCGAAAGAGGCCAACGACGCTTGTTGTTCCGTTTTGTCGTCAGATGACGTTCCAGATGAGAATCCTGGCAGAGAAACCTCCCAGTAGGGGGAATCTTCCATCTGTACTCATCGTAGCGATCAGGTTTAGAACCAGGTTCAAGCCCGAAGCTAAAGGGTTGCGAAGAGAGGTAAGAAAGTGATTATGGAAAGGCGGTCGGCGAATGCGACCCCCATCAGTCGCGTGGCTGAATCCTCTCCACGACTCGTGGACCGCAAGTCGGGGGATGAATTCGATTTCCGGTTCAAAATGTGCTTTAACACGCGGCGTAGGAGTAGATCATACAGCCAGCGAAACTGTGGCGGTTGCGATAATGAACGTAACCGCTTGGGATCACGATCCGCCACAGTTTCTCAAAGTCACAGTTCAGCTTCCGTGCATTCGGAATTGTCAGTTCAGTCCCAAACCAGCCCAGGATAGAACTGAATTCTCAAGCCAACGTAAACCGTGACGTACAACCGGTCAACGGCATCGAAACGCGCTCATCCGTACAAAGTTAGGGGAAGAATCCCGTGCTTCCCCTCCTACCGCACCCCTACTGGGGTTGTAACTTCGGTTATGTATGTCAGGGTGGCCGAGGGACGTGAAAATTTCAGGGCAGTAATGCGAGCTCTGCTAAAAACACTATGGCTGGAATCTGGCTCAAATTTGCCGGAGACGCGGGTTGCGCCGTCTGAAGCGCCGGATGCCAGTTGGCAACTTGTCAGGCTCTTCCCGCCACCGTCGCCATTGCCTTCTACCTCGCCTTCCATCCCCCATGTCAATTCCTCCAGGTCCTCACAAGGACGGACAAAAGCCAGTCCCCTGGAATCAGGAGAAGGTTTTAATGTACGTGTACGCATTCCGACGCGCTTCGTGGTGCTGACAGAACAAGGATTCTAGTATGGGTCGCGAGACCAACATCCACTTGATACAAGCATTGGAGAAGCGGATCAAAGAGGGCAAGGGAGACATAATTAAACTCAAACGGGACCGAAATTCGTTGTTGAACATATCCACCCGCTTACCGCCTGAAATCCTTGGTCACATATTCGCCCGGAGCCTCACTCTGGACGCGCCTTGTTCGTCGTTTTATCAGGACTTCGTGGGATTAACTTTGGAGTTTCTGGGGAAACACTTTGCAGGACTGGAAGAGATGCCACCACCGCCCCTGAGCCACTCCCCTCGAACTGGTGCTGTGCGGGAACTGTGACCCTGGTGTCCTCTTCGACGAATCCCTCCAGGACGCGGTTAGGAGTCGCGTCAGGCAAGACACCGTACGACAGGTTCGCCTGATGTCCAATAATGGTAGCATCCTTGCCTCAATAATTTCGTCATTGACCCCCGGCGACGATGATGGTTAGAACGAGAATATCGAGTTGATTATTTTCCGAAACAGGAGGTTCACTGTCGTGGATGCCTCGAAGTTCTTCGCTCGGTCCCGCCTGTCGAAGCTGCGTTTCCTCGACCTCTCTGGGTCGTTTCGAATTTCGTCATGGGACCGCCTGGCATCCAGAACCACACTTCTGACCACCATATCAATCCGAATCGCCGCATCCAGACTGTCTCCCTCTCCAACCACATCCCAGCTACTCGCGATCCTCACCTCGAATCCCAATCTTCAGCAACTCAAACTGTCCAATGCAGCCCTCCTAGATTTCACCGATGGGTCCACATTCAAGGTCCCACTGCCCAGCTTGAAGGTTCTCTCTCTGTCGGGGAATTTTCGTCGCCTTTTCGAGTTACTCCACCAATTGATGCTTCCAGGAGCGTTGGATAGCATGGACCTGAGGGGATTCGATGCCACGGTGGAGGATGTTTCGCAAACCCTCGGACCGTACATGCGTGACCACTTCCGGCGCGATGCCAGGTTTCAAGACACGCTAGAGGCCTCTTCTCCCTCCTCTTCTCCATATTCCGCCGCAATCTTCTTCACTGTCCCCTGCCACGAAGCTACCAGACTGCAACTGAGCTCGCTGGGCACGCCATTCAATGTGTACCTAGCCGACCAACCTCCTCCAGACGAACTGGAACAATTACTCATCGACCTTATCGCGTTTCTTCCCAGGGAGCGCGTTGAACACTTCGATGCCAAACTCGACAAGAAATTGCCAGAGGAACTTCTTTTCATGATGCCAAATATCAAAACATTGCACGCCACCGGAGCTGAGTTGTCCAAAGGGTTCCTACAGCCAAACCCGGACGGACCACACCCCAACACGAAACTTCTCCCCTCGCTTGAGATGTTGTGCCTAGAAAACGTCATCCTGAACGACGACAACTGGAGTCACTTGACGACGTACCTGGCCCACCAAACTTCGGACGGCCAAGCCATTTCGCTCGAGATGGTCGGTATGCTCCCTTATATGCGTCCGGAGGTGGTGGACGAGATAAATGGTTTGGTTGGAGAGTTTATTTACTAGCCTGAAGGAGACTCGGGGGCAGAGGAGGATGAGTAGTGATTGGTCATTCGTGCTATCGATATCTGTACTGGCCGGTCATTCCCATTACAACGGTTCCAACCAAATAGAGACGTTATCCTCTACGACCTGATCATGAGTGGGATTGTGGCCAATAGGCTATGGCAAGATGGTCTGTTCAGAGGCTTTTATTGGCCTCGCGATGTTCCCCGCGCACAATACCCTCAGGCCCGTTTGCTACTGACGAATGGTAGGACTGGCCTCGACGAAGACACAGGGTACCCAATACCTGCCTGGCGGGGGAAAATCTTAGGGGGATCCAGTCTGAGCGAATTTGCTGATGCCCGGACCGGCCCCCCGGCCCGCGGCAACTGCGCTACTGAAGAGGATCGGTCTTTCAGCTTGCCACTTCAGCGCTTTAGCCACAAACCTTAACCACCACCATCGTCTTCTCCCTCCTCATGTCGCTTCTTCCAAACATTCGTGAGGGCGAACCGGTGGTCTCCCAGGATCAGGTGGTGTCAATGTACGTAGACACGCTCCGAGGAGGCAGTTCCAACCGCTGATGCAAAGTACCAGTATGGGTCCCGAGATCAACATCCACTCGATATGAGCCTTGGAGAAGCAGATCGAAGAGGGCGAGGGCGACATCATCAAACTCAAACGGGACCGAAATTCGTTGTTGAACATATCCACTCGCATCCCGCCCGAAATCCTAGGATACATATTCGCCTGGAACCTCCCTCGGAAACAGGGTTGGTACTTCGAAGGGCTACAGAGGGGCTCTTACAATTTCCTCCTCGTCTGTCACCATTGGTTCAATGTCGCGTCTCGCACTCCGGAACTATGGAGTTTCTGGGGAAGCACATTGCAAGATTGGAAGAAACATCATCGCCGTTCCAGAGCCACTCCCCTCGACCTGGTGCTGGTCGAGCACTCACCCAGCCCTGGTTCCCTCTTCGATGAATCCATTCAGGATGCGGTCAGGAGGCACGTCGTGCAAGACACCGTACGCCAAGTCCATCTGGCGTCCAACGATAGTGACGTTCTGGCTGCCATCATCTCTTCATTGACCCCCAACGACGGAGGTGGTCAGAATGAGAACATCGAATCGATCGTTTGGGACTGCAATGAACCCGCTTCCGTGGATGTTTCGGATTTCTTTGCTCGGTCCTGCCTTTCGAGGTTGCGTCTACTCAACCTTGAGGGGGACTTTTCGATTTCATCGTGGGATCGCCTTGCACCCCGAACCACACACCTGACCTCCCTGTCGCTCGGAGCCACCGCTTCCCAACTATCACCTACTATAAACGCAGCTCAGCTGTTTTCAATCCTCACCTCAAACCCTAATCTCCAGGAGCTCGAACTCTCCGATGACGGTCTCCCCAACGACGTCAATGGGTCTACATTCCAAGCGCCGATGCGCGACTTGAAAATTCTCTCCTTGGAGGGGGAATTTCGTTGCGTTTTCGGGTTGCTGCTCCATCTGATACTCCCGGAGATATTGGATCAGATGACCCTTGATGTGACCAATGCGACGGCGGAGGACGTTTCGCAAACCATTGCACCGTACATACGAGACCACTTCCGACGTAATCCCAAGTTTCAAGATAGGCTGTCGATGGATACCTGCTCCACTTCTTCATTCGCCTCGATATCAGTCAGCCCAGAATCCACTCGGACTACCACGTCGGAGCATAATTTAACGCGGATGTCACTCGCGGTCCACCAAGTTAACCTGCCTCCAGGAGTAGCGGAACAGCCGCTCATCGATCTTATTGCACTCGTTCCACTAGAGCATGTCAAGGATTTCGACGCTGACGTTGGAACAGAACTAACAGGAGCTATTTCTCATGATGCCGAACATCGAAACGTTGTTCATCTGCAACCCGGAGTTCTCCGAAGAGTTCCTCCAACCAAACCCGGACGGACCGCATTCCAACACGAAACTCCTCCCCTCACTTCTGTCACTGCATTTGGATTATATTCCACTCATGGAAGACGATGATTGGAGTGACCTCATGACATATTTAGCCCATCAGACCTCGGACAACCAAGTCGTTTCACTTAAGGTGGTCAGCAATTTCCCTCATGTGTGCCCAGAGACTGTCGCGAGCGGGATAAAGGCGCTGGTCAAGGAATTTACTTACGAGTTGAGACCCAGAGGCGGGGAGGATGAGTGGTAGTGTGCTAGATGCAAGTGCTATCCGTAGTGGTTAACTGTTCCTATTATAACCATTCCAGGAAAAGAGTCGTAGTCGCTGGACGTCGAGAAACCGGGGCCATTTGGTACGCTTGAAGATACCTTTATACCGAGGTACGGAAATCCGCGGCGATAAGTAAACTGGGCGAATCACACACGCATGCTGTAGCCTTACGGATAGTCACTCACTATTCTGAAACCCCTTCAAGCCGGGGAACCCCAAAAACTACAAAGGTAGGCGAGATGCGGAGCTGGGGGGGGGGTGGAACTTACAGAAAGTTACTGAGAGTCAATAAGATAT
>Ga0307511_10002999_pt1 | contig 17470 bp, 20 predicted proteins | sample 13_EM_MG_FD_200266 | JGI IMG/M metagenome (GOLD analysis project Ga0307511, IMG submission 200266) | Populus trichocarpa ectomycorrhiza microbial communities from riparian zone in the Pacific Northwest, United States - 13_EM | ecosystem: Host-associated > Plants > Roots > Unclassified | place... | reverse complement strand
AGAGGGGGGGGGTGTTGAGAAGGACATTGACATCTGGGGGTAGGTTGGGAGATAGGGCTGCTGAGAAGGAGGGATTATATGGGGAAATGGGGGGGTAGTAAGCTTGACAGAACTCTTCTAGATCAGCAATGAAGGAGGCTGTACTTAGATTCAGTTCTTCCTCTTGGATAAAGAGGAGCTTAGTAGTGGTGACAGGGAGGTGTAGAGGGCAATTCCAATAGAGGATTTGGATGGATGGGCAACTGAAGTGAAGGTGATTAGTGATGATCACTCAAGAAGAGGCAAATTGGTAAAGTGGGTTGATGGAGAAGTTAACAGTGGCTAGAGGGTACTGATGGGAAGGATGTTGCCACTCAAAGTGATGATCACCACCTAGGAGGAAAGGAGGGTGGATGTGCCCTTGATCAAGGGTAGAAAAGGGGCAGTAGTAGGGCCGGTGGACTAGACAATCGCTGTCAGGGCTGACAAGGGGACCACCAATAGTTGTCACATGCAACATGTAGACACCAAGTCAAGGAGGAGTGATGTGATCAGACTTTTAACCACAAGAGAACAGCAAGAGGGATCTTACTGTGGGTAGAGGTTGCAACAGCTGGAGAATGTGCCCAACAGCAGATATGAGATAGGAAGAAGATGGGAGAGAGGAAGGAGCTAGGAGTTCAAATAGTGAACCAGGTGGTAACCTTGGAAAACTAGTTGATATCAAATCTGGGGAGTACATTGTATCCTAACCTAGGTATATATACTAGAGGGTATAGGGCAGGTTTGTGCACACAGACTGGTAGGGAATAATAGTAAGCTAAGAGGAATTACTAATGTACTGTTCAAAAAGGGAAATGTTTTACAAAAGGGGAAATCTTGGAGAAAGGTAGGGGAAAGATAGGAGAAATGAGTCATGAGAAGTTGTATCTAAGTGGGTCATGATAGGATCATAAGTGGGTTGTGAGAAAGTCATGAATCAGCAACAATAGAAATATGATAAAGAAGTTGGTGATATCTAGGAGCCGATGTGGGGCTGATGACTGATGGTCTGGATGCAATGTGGGTCTGATAGGGAGATCTTGGATCCAGGTTGGATGATATAAGGAGTCATCATTGGTCGATGAATCCCTGTCAATCCACTTGATACACCACCAGTCTCAGTTAAATGCTAGCTCAACATACCTTCACCTCTATCTCCTCTGCTTCTCAGGCTTCCCTTTGTCAAGATACGAATGTAGCCTTCAGCATTTGGCTGTTGGTTTCAATGTTCATGGTTGTATGTATGCAAGACAAGGGGAAGACTTCTATCCAACCATTGAAGAGGTACACAACCAATCTAACACTGCTGTCCCAGATGATGATGAATTTGAGGACTTGGGCCTAAATAATTTTATTATGGCTCAACATTTGATTGCTTGTCATCATGTGGGGTGTAGGAGGGAGTTCATGTCTGTCCATGTCAGGGCCACTCTGGCCCAAGCCTAATCAACACCTCAAACGAGCGACTCTATATGGTTCGTCTGTCCCTAATACCGGGCAACTGACTAGGATACAAGGATAGCGTAGCTATCTTGGTCTCTAACGACTAATGAGGGAGATCTAATGATAACACTTGCTATATCCTCAATAGAGGTAAAGAACTGTTGTATCAGATGTGAGCGGTGTTGACGATGAGTGAATTGTTGAGTGAGTCGAGATTAAGAACGCTAAACCAATGGTTTGCTGGACTCCTCAGATCTTGGCCAAGAAGCCTATGAAGGGACTTGGGCTGAGGAGAAAGTCTGCAATATCAAGCTTATCTTGTACAGTAGGAAAGCTGGTCCTTAAGTACTACGGGTGATAGTTTTTGCATGAGGCGTGACTAAACATGTCCACTAATGCACAAACACTAAGTGGAAAGTGAAACAATAAGAAATGAATGTGGTGGGAAGATTAGGTAATATCTAAGAATAAATCATCAAAAACGTGACATGCGGACTGAAATGAACTGAGATAATGAGTGCTGAACGAGGGGCAGATGGTTGTGACAAAATGAGAAGTACTAAGTGGCAGGATCTGTTGGGTTGCGGAAAGATAATCCTTTGAGTAAGAAAAGATAAGGACGAAAGTTAACAATAGAAAGGCCAGAGGCCAAGAATAAATGAGCATAATCATGAAAGTGTCAAGGTGAAAATCATCACTCAGTGACAATAGATTTGAGATCATAGGGCACAAAGGTGTTTGGACTTGAGGTGGGACTTCATTGGACTTGGCAGTGGGGTGATAGGGGTGAGTGGTGATGGCGAGCAGTATTTGTTGTGATTCACTAGAGAGGGAATGGTTAAGAGGAATCCGAGGAGGCAAGGGGTCCCCTATCAAATTCCCACTATCTCATCATTGCCTTTACTGCTTTTACCATGAGTTTCACCACCAACAACAGTAACTTGACACCAGCTCACTTCTTTCCCTGGGTTACTGGCAACCACGGGTGTGCCCAATATACTCTGGATCATGCCGTTGGCACCATTACCCAAGTTGAGAATTGTTCCTTTGATAAGGCCTTCGTGGTAATGGTCAATATCCTAACCCTCCTGAGGTGTGTTATGATGGCATATGTTTTAGGAGGATGGATGTGCTGATAAGTCTTTAGATCGTCAACCATATGTTGAAGGGGAAGATTCAAATGGGGACGCCTTCACAAGATCTTCGATGTTGGGACCAAGATCTTCTGCGAGAATGTTCTTGTGATGACTGGATCTGGGGATGGAGTACAGTAGTTAATCATTCGTCTGAACACCATCACTCCTCTGAACAATCGCGGTTTGTGCATTCCACACTCTGTTCCTCGCTACATATTTAGTACCACCTTGTAGCCTGGGTTATTTTCTAGGTGTCCATGTAGTTTTTGTGTTATTTTATAAAAACTGAGGCAAGATATATGGAAAATGTGTCGTATGTTGGAAACTGATGAATGCTTACGATGGGCCTCGGATACGCACAACACAAAAAAATTGCTGCACAAAGCTTTCAAAATTTCTAATTTGATCCAGACTTTACATCTGGATCCTTCCCGCGACCGACCGATGCGCCTTTTGAGCAGAGACGACGGTTTCCGCTTGTCTGGACATCAAACCGTGACAAATGTGACATTGTTATGGTCACACGGTCAATCGTCACATTTTCCGCCTCCCTCTATCCTCCTCCTCATAATACCAAAACATGTTAAAATGAGGGTGATTTAGTTCGTAATGAGATGTCCTGGGGCTAGCAACAAAGCCCCCCGAAAAATAAATGTGTCCGCCAGGCAGAAGATAGTGTCACGGGAGGGCGTGACATTGTTCAGGGGACTGATCAGTCACGCTTTTGATGCGATTATGGTCTGAAAGCCATGGAACAGGCACTTTGCACATTCCTCCTCCGAATTTAGTCTTATTATATAGACAAGACATATAGCTATGCAACGCGCCTAATTTTAAGTGGAAGGTAACAATATTTATGTGAGGATGGTTGAAAACTACTTTTGGTGTTCATACGAACGATCGACTACTGTATTCGTTCTTTGGAGGTCCTACACCTGGATTGTTCCAAGATTGATGACGAAGCTCTCCACTGGATGATCCTGAAGAGTATCATTGATACTGAGACAGGCGCTCCTGCTTGGAGCGAGACGTTATCTGTCAAGCAGAGTCTTCATATGGCAGCTAACATGGTCACCCGGGTTCTTCAAAAGGTCTTTAAGGCTGAAGCTAAGGTTGGTCATTCTGGGCAGGTCTTGTTTGATAAGAGCTAACCAGAATGTCAGTAGATCAAGAGTATTGAAACCAACCATACTCAGATCATCAATGTGCAGACCGGGATTATTACCAAGATCAATGGGGAGATGGTCGACATGGCGCTCCAGGTTGAGGCCATCAATGATGGTGCCAAGGCATGCTTTGCCCGTTACGATAAAGACATCAAGGCCTTGAATAATCATATTACCTATTGTTGTGATGAATGTGATCAAGTTAAAGAACTCCGTGTGGCTGAGGGGAAGATTGAAGTCTTAGAGGAATGTTCCCACATGCAATGTGAGATGATCAACCAGTTGATGGCCCGTGTTGAGATCATGGAGGGGAAGTTGTGTCATTGTGGGAAAGGAAAGGATTGTTGGGTTTTAGGCAAGGTCTCCATTCTTGGCAGTCCTCTTGTCCTTGGTCACAACATCCTGGAGGACAGGCAGCAATGATTCCTATCATACCCCTCCTATTGCAAGTTCCTCGATTGGTCTTTCCTCTTCTCCTTCCGACGCTGATAAGGAGAACACCTTAATCATCTACAATTTGTGCGCCTTGTTGTTACAGAAGATTGAAGATGAGCTGGTCGAGAACGCTCAGGCCCTTCCTGTACTGCTGCCAGTATTGGACTTTTCTGGTGTTAACTGTCTGGTTGCAGTATGTGGTCAATGTGCTTCTCGTCATCAAGGTCGTCCTCAATTGGTCTTTCATCCCTACGCCTTCTGTTACTCCATAGGTGCCAGATCCTCAACTCATCGATCCGGTAACCTCTGTCTTTGTCCGTTGTCTTCAGACAGAGAATCAGCACTACAAGGCCATGTTCGCCATGCAGGAACAGATTCTTCAGGTGCAACGTCTTGTGGAATGGATGTTGATGGAGGATGGTCCAATGGGTGTTGATAACAACAATGTCTGGGATTTTGATGGAAACAATGAGTAGTCCTTTTGTAGTCCAATAGTAGCCCTTTGTACCTATTTGTGTGCCTGTAATCCAACAAAGGTGTTTGTCCTGTTTCTTATCTAAGTGATCTTGCAGTAGTCTTGACATCTTGATGATGTGGGTAGAGGAAATAAGGTAAGTGAAAAATGCCAAGTGCATGACACTCCTTAGGAATTGTTGGAGGTGTTAAGGATGACTCCAATTTATGAGGAAGAGACTGTGGAGTATAGTCAGGAGGTGGACTTGTTGGTGAGGGCGGGTATGGCTTTGCCAGAGTATGAAGATCCTCCAGCATATTAGATATTGAGGATTCTTAATGATATCCATATGTTGCATGATATGTCATGATTGATAGAAGTGTGAGAATGTAGGGAATGTGTTGAAGTTGGCAGTTGTAGGAAAGGGGACTTTGTTGTGTGAGGAAAATGTTGTTAATGTCTTAGGTATAAAATGGCGTGAAATGTGACAATCACTAGAGTGATTGACCTGAAGACTTCTCAAAAGTCTATAGGCCCAGGTGTCAAGTCTTATATCTGAGACACAGACTAGAGGGATAGGGACAGGAGAGGGATGGGGGTTTGGGAGACCTGTTAACATATAGGGGACAGACAACTGGTCTGTCAGCAGCTATCAGTCTAGGGTGTGGGTTGGGGGGTAAGAAGGTCCCTTACTGTCACAATTTTCACTTTTCACCAACTATTTTCTTTCAAGTTTGAAGTGCCCAAACACTCATTCAAATCATGACATGGCGTTATCTTATCTTATCTTTTCTTCACTTCAAAAGTCACACAAGATAAAGACAGGGAAAGCAGATAGTATTGGAATACCGATACAGAACTATCTACTTGTCGACCAGGACAGCAACCCACTCATTCTCCTTGTTGGAACCCCCATCCTCCTCCTTCTCAACATCTCCCCCGTACCCACCATGAGGCCAAGACCTATCAAAGGACAACCAGTCAAGGAAGTCAACAATGGTTTGGTTGACAGTCAAGCCGGGGATCTCCATCGAAGGAGGGAAACCAATGTTGGGAAGAGGAGGAGATGCAACCCGGAACACAGCCTCCTGAGGAACTTCAGGAACAGGATGAGTCAGCTTCTCCACAAGGAACTCCAGAGTGTCGACTTGAGCCTTGAGATCAGCAATCTCCCCCTGAGCATCACGAAGGGAGTCTTCCGACTGCCTCTTCATGTCCATCCTCTCCTAACCATCCAAGGCCCTCTTCTTCTGGTCCTCCCTCAACTCCTCATGAAGCTTCCCCATCAACTTGAAGACCTCAGCCCTGAGTACAGCTGTATACCTGAAACAGGCATCCGTCCTCCCATCCATGTTGTCGTTGGCATGATGGATCTCCCAAAGACCCCTCTGAATCCAAGCCTTAGGGAAACCCTCCAAATCGAGAGCCCCCACATGCCTCCTCCAACGTTCCTTCCCAGCTATCACCAAATCCCCTAGACCCATCTCCCTAAACTGATTGTGACAATATTTGCTCGTCTCGAACCGACAACAAATAGCCATCAAAGAAGGATAAGGGTGACCCTTGTTGTCCCTCCTACTCTTCTCTCCTCCCTGGTTGTATTGATAAACAAACAAATGTTTGTCTCGAGCGTCACACTCCTTGTCGGTCGGATGGTGGTGATTGCCTTTCCGATTGAAAGGCCTGGAGGACATGAGAGTCACATTCCTTAAATCAACAGCTCCTATAGAGAACCAATCAGCTCAACCTATCAAGAAGGAGAGAAGATTATACCTGAAGTGTCCCCCTGACTCTCTCCTCTCGGATAACCCCTACAGGTCAAAGGTTCCGTAGGAAGAATGGTCCTAGGAGAGACCAGGATAGCGGCGACCTTCCTGGGAGCCTGATACCCCTGTTCAAAGTTGAGGAAGGGGTTGGTGAAGTCAAGGACGTCTTCATGGCAGTAGATGTCAGACATGATAGAGAGGATGAGTACTGGATAAAGAGGAGAAGAGTATTGGTGAAAGACGATGAAGACAACCAAGACCAAACCACAAGACTATATATATCAAGCATCGGTCTTTAATCAAGTTGCCTATCATCATCAGATCTTTCCGAACTCCTATCTGTCCATCAAACCCTCAACCCTGATGGTTCTTCGTGACTTCTTTATTTATACTTATTTGGATGATCTCTCTCATGATCCTTAGTAATCTTTCCCACACTCAGTCATGAGTTCTCCCATGGTACACCTTCTTCATATATTTCTTATCTTCACGGTGCACCGCTACTTATCTCAATGACTCTTTATCCTTTCCCACCTGTTCACCCATGACCAATTGCTTGCTTGTCTCCTTAGTCAGATGCTTACATGATCACCAACTTTAGTATATAAGTACGTACAATTGGTCTGATGTATTCCCCAGACTTTGTCAATCACAGTGTTCTCCCTCTGACAGGCAGACCATTAGTGATTAACCCCTAGCCTCCCTTGTTCCCCTCTGCTCAGCCCCAGAGAAGCATCTCCCAGTTCTCTAGTGCTGAAACGCATTACCTCGGCCTCTCATTATCTCCTACCCGAACTACGGAACTTCTGGAGCCACAAGTTACGCCAACACGTACGGGAGTGGTCTGTCTCGACCTACTCTGAAGCATCCCACAGTTACCCCATAACTTTATGTACCAAGCGATACAGGAGACTAGTATTGGTTCAGTAGGCCTGTTGGCGAGGTCGGTTCTGACACTTACTAGGAAGGGAGGTTTTATAGAGCAGTAGTATTCAGCAGGGTACAGAGAAGAGTGAGATGGGGAGTAAAGGTGAGGGGGCCTTTGTATATATACTCCCCAGGTCCTGATCACATGAGGGATCACATGTTCTATCACATGCTCTTGTTTACTACTATTTAGTATTAGTTGATGTGTTTCAGGGTAGAGGGTTAGTGCACTTTGCTGCACAGAGATTCACATGGGATAGGGGCTATTGAGTTGTGTTTTGCTTTTATAGTTCCCCCTTGTCCTTTTCTTCCCCTCATCCCAACCTGTTTTACATCGCCATTCCTTGCTTTCTCCTTCCCATTACTGTCCAGACCACCCCCTCAACACCTCCCTGTCACGATTTTCACCATTACACTCATTTTCTTCTAAGTCCAAGGCACCCAAACACTCGTTCAAATCATGACATGGCGTCATCCTATCTTATCTTTTCTTATCTTTTCTTATCTTATCTTTTCACACTTCAAAGTCACACCATCAAGACGAGGAAAGCAGATAGTATTGGAATACCGATAAAGAACTATCTACTGGGAAGAAGCTGCCACGACCCACTCGTTCTCCTTATCAGACTCCCCCAATCCATCAAAGTCCAACTCGTCATCAGCATCGTCTCCACCATGAGGCCAAGTCTTATCATAAGACTGCCAATCCACATACTGGTCAACGGTAGCCTGGTTGACGGTCAGACCGGGAATCTCATCCAGAAAACCGATGTCGGGAAGAGAAGGAGAAGCCGGACGAAAGACGGCCTCCCTCGGAACAGCCGGAGGAGGATTGGTCAGCTTCTCGACCATCCTCTCAAGAGACGCGACGCGAGCCTTGAGGTCAGCAATCTCAAGCTGACCCTCCCTGGAATCCTATCAGTACTCCTCGTCAAGAAAGGAGTAAAGGAGGACACACCTTAAAGAGTCCTCAAGGGACCTCTTCACGTTCATCCGCTCCCAACCATCGAGAGACCTCTTCTTCTGCTCTTCCCTCATATCCTCCTTCATCTCGGCGATGGTTTCGTAGATCTCACAGCCCATAACGGCTGCGAAACCCAGAGACGCATCCATATGCCCATCCATCGCGTCGTTCTCGTGATGAATCTCCCGGAGCCCCCTACCGATCCAAGACTTCGGGAAAGTCTCCAAGTCCAACTCGTTGACATGCTTCCTCCACCTCTCCTTGGACACCATAACAGCATCCCCCAATCCCAAATCCCTCAAACTGTCGTGTCGGTACTTACTGGTCATCATCCGACCCCTCACCGACTGAAGGGAAGGATAAGGCTTCCCCCCGTTGTCCCTCCTGGACAATTCACCACCCTGATTGTAACGGTAGACAAACAAGCGTTTGTCCCATTCCTCCCTCTCCTCCTGCGAAGGGAAATGCCCCTTCATCCTCTTAAAAAAGGGCAACCCTGTAAAAGATTCTTCAACATTCTGATCAACGAAGAAGGAAGAAGAATCCTACCTGAGGATTCACCCTGACTCTCACCCCGAGGATAACCCCGACAAGTCTTGATCTCCTTCCGAGTTAGGGGCTTCTTCGGAAGAACCGATTCTTCCTCCTCAGGCGCAATAGGAATCAAGGTCGCCTTAACGGTCGGCAGGATGGTGGCGAAAGGGCGGACGTAACCCTGGTCGAAGTTGAGGAAGGGGTTGGTGAAATCTTGGACTGGCTTGTGGGTGTAGATGTCGGACATGGTAAAGGATGAAGGCGTAGAAGTAAACGAGGAAGAGGAGTAGTGCTGGAATGGTGGAAGAGTATCGACTGAAGACGATGGAGACAACCGGACCAAACTCATCTCCCTTATATCAAGGAAACCGGTTATCAGTCAAGTCGCCTATCTTCGTCGGATCTTCCCAGACCCCTATCTGTTCATCAAACCCTCAACCCTGATGACTCGGTGTGACTTCTTTCATTTATCTTTATATAGGTGATCTCTCTCACGATCGTTACCAATCATTCCCACAAGAGATCACATGCGTTCTCACGGTGCATCTTCTTTATTCATTTCTTATCTTCATGATGCACCATCCCTTATCTCATTGCCCTTTTATTCTTATCATACCGCTCATCCATCCCTTCTTCACGATCCACCTATTGTCACATGTTTGCTTGACAACTTAGTCAGATGATTACATGACCACAAACCTTAGTATATAAGTACGTACTGATGTTCTGATGTATTCCCCAGACTTTGTCAATCACAGTGTTCTCCCTCCTGACAGGCGGATCATTAGTGATTAACCCCTAGCCTCCCTTGTTCCCCTCTGCTCAGCCCCAGAGAAGCTATCCCTCCTTCTCTAGTGCCGAAACGCGTTACCTCGGCCTCTTTACTCTATCTACCCGAACTACGGATATTCCGGAGCCGCAAGTTACGCCAACACATACGGGAGTGGTCTGTCTCGACCCACTCCAAAGAAATCCGCGGTTGCCCCATAACTTCATGTACCAAGTCTCAAAGGAGACTAGCATCGGTTCAGTAGGCCTGTTGGCGAGGTCGGTTCTGACAGGTTGGGATTAATGTTGGAGTTGAAGTTGGGGTTATGTTAGAGCTTGGTTAGAGTTGGACTGGAGTTATATTGAGGTTGGTTGATGTCAGGTTGGAGTTGTGTCAAGGTTGGGTTGATGTCAGGTTGGGGTTGTGTTGGGGTTTGTTGAAGTTGAGGTTAGAGTTAGGGCTAGAGTTGGGTTGAGGTTGGTTGAGGTGTGGGTTGAGGCTGAGGTCCAGGGTATGAGCTATTGAATCCATCTTGACTGCCACTCACTGTGCTGATTCAAGCACAATTAGCATTTTTATAAATTCATTGATGCCCTAACACTAAAGATTTGGAGAGGGCAGAAAATATTGAAAATTGTATGGTTTTCACAACTCTGTGAATCCCAAACCATGTGCTCAGCTAAGGTCAAGCTCAGAAAGGTTACCATTTCTCAGCCCACATAAAAAGTCACTCTCTACATTAGGCAATTGTCAGATGTATTGAGACCACCCTCCACTACTTTCCACCACTTGGTGGACAACAGGTCACCCCATTAGAAATGTTGTGGGGGCCTTCTGCACTTGCCACTTTGTCATGACTTTGTCAACTTCACCACTTTGTGAAAATTATTGTTTTGGTGATGCACACCAACGGGTGACTGTCTGTAAGACTAGATAAAACCAGATTCTTACATATCTGTTGTAGAAGGGTGCAACTAGTCAAGGTTTATTCCTCAATATCCACAACCCTCTATATAGCATAGCTCAATGAAACTGAAAGTTGAGGCGTAGAGGTAATCCCAGCATTGTATGGGCCTGATGCAGGCAGTGTTGTGGTCCTTCCCAATCCCCATAATTTGGTCAGCAGGCTGAGTTTCAAACAAAATGGTCCCAACGTTGTGATTCCAGATGCACAGTTTGGGGACATTATCCAGGACCCGATGCAACAGATGGGGTCCTGACAGTTCCCTTATAAAGGTTCAATATTCATCTGGATTCATTTGTACACGTTGTACATCCTACGGACAGTCACCCAATATCACCTCTGCATTTCAGTTATGGTCAGATGAACTTTCTCAAAAGTTGGCTGGTGACTGGCACTGCACCAAAGCTGATGCAGGCGAAACAACACCAGAAGCCCACGTTCAGGTAAATAGCTGATCGCGTCCCTTCCCAATCAACGGAACGCTTCGCGCAACAAAGGAAGTGAAATCCTCATTGAGTCTAAGCCCTGTTCAGGTCGTGTTAGGGCGGCGGGAGAGAATGGTACTATTCTTTCTCATCCTGTGCGTGATTCAGATTCATTCTGAATGCATGCTGGATGCTCTCATTCTCGGCGGGTTTCGCTGAGAGAAAATCACGTAACACTTTACACTAAATCTTCCACCCCGTTCGACAGAGCTTCGCCGTGTTGCATACGATGGCCTGTGCGATGTGTCGTCGACCAAGTGTAATGCGTAGGTTCGAGCGTGGCTTTTGAATACTCGTCCCAATTGCGTTCTTCTCCCGACGCTCGGCCTCTGAAGTTGTTAGTTTGAAGATTTTGGGACGTGCTTATTTCAAATGAACGCGCATCCATCGGTGAACGTGTACGGATTCGCACGTCAGGATTCACCCAGACGGCGACAAAAACGGGAGGTGAAGGTGGGCGACGTGTCCGAAGGCCGTTGAATTTGAACTTGGTTGGTACCGGTATTCTTGAGTGGCTGCTCACCGATTAGGTACGTCTACAGTGAAAACTTCCGTATCACTCTCTCCGTTCGGGAGATCGTCGGATTCGTTCTCTATGAGTGAAATTGTTTCAAATAGCCACATAAACGAACGAATAAAAACCTTTCGGGGCCGCCTCGAAGAACAAGATATGGAGAGTACATACATTGGAACCAATGATAAGGGGCGTACCAACGCGCACGCATCTCGTACCCTCCTTTCGCTATCTCCAGGTTTGCCATACATCCGGAGACATACTTTCTGAAGAACGATAGTGCTTGAACTGATTCCGATGGACAGGAATGCGTGAATCGAACATTCTACCCTCTCGTCCCATTCTTCCTGTAACCTGCAGCCGGTGTCAGCTACCAAGCCGAAGTTGAAGCGATCACACCCCCACTTACTCCACCGCGAAAGCATATGACGAAGGAATCAAAGCAAAAGCAAAGGCCCACCAATCAGCCGTGATTAGCTTCCGAGCGAAAACCCCACATCCTCCGCATTCTTGCTTCCCCCCACCTGACCCCTCCGGTTGCCATCAACGGTGAAATCTTAGAAACCGCACGATAGGAGGACATTTTGAACTCCCGCAGCAGGAGTGTGTGGGAAGCAGTTGGCCCGGAGATGACGGCCAAGACCAGACGGAACCGCATGGAGCGCCCAGCACACAGGCAAATGGATGGAAGAACCGTCATTGTGTACACAAGATACAGGTACTCGCCGTGAAACCCAGAAAGTGTGTTATCGCTCTTGCGCGCGTGCGTGCTGCACCCCACTCGAACGAGGGGGCGACAGGAAACTTTCGCCGAAGATACGGCAAATAAGTAGATTACCGAGACCGCCTGACGTTTGAGAAAACATCCGCTCACACCAATCACGGACAGAGACCTGTTTTAGTCCAGCGGCAGATGAATGGCATCGGCAGGTGGGATGAGTTTCCGTAGTTCAATTTCCTTATCCCTCAATGACGCTTACCGAAAAGAACCATAAAGGCGCCACGATTGGATTGTCCCTGCGATCCGCCCCTTCGAAGTGAATGCGAAAGAGATGAAAGGTATTCGCGGCGTTGCAAAGGTGATGCTGGTCCGAAATACAGCCCCGTTCTGCGAGTTTCCCATAAGAAAAGGACCATAGGGTTACCCACACTCACCCGTTCGCCCTCAAAGCCGATCAAGGTTGATTTACTCGCCTATTGATCACGAGCCAACCAACCAATCCGCTCGATCGCTGGCTATCCGGCACCTGGTTGGTCGCCGATGAGAAAAGCAAGTTGGGAGTTGTTTCTGGCATCGTGGCACTCGGAACGCATTGTTTGTAAGCCAGCGTCGTCTCAGCAGGCCACGGGTACAGCGAGGAGCCCCCGATCCTGACTCATCCTCGTATGTTGGAGCAAAGCTATGCATACATATGCTTGGCTAAACGCGCAAGGATAGTTTTTGTCAGAGCCATCCGCCAATATCGGAACAAAATGTACAGTCATCTTACCAAGCGCACTTCTGCACAACCTCGCCCGAACGAATCCACGAGATACACATTCAAACGTGGGGGGGCAATCACGGTACATCCCAGGGCGGACTGATGGCACCCCTTTCGCGGTAAAGTCAAATCGAGAGTTGATCGTGTTGTATCGCAACTGCATACGAACGGGTCAGACCTTCAACGATCAACCGAGACTGAGTTATAGATGGGGATAACAGGGTGAAACTGGCCGACCTTTCCCTGAATCCCGAGCAACGAGCGCATCTGGCAAGCGGTACGCTCTCATGCGAATGAGAAAACGCTCCCCGATCGGTCTTCATCGATGAAGGGCTGATCGCACATTGCCGAAAACCTTACATGACCTTTTTCCCAACACAGGATCGCCCTGGCGCAGGTAAAACGTGCGGGGGCAAAAAAATGAATTGACTACGGTCTCCCGGATCGCGAATCCGTAACCGGCTCCCAAACTTACGTTGCGGCTCGCAACAGGACAAGTCCATCCCCGGTAAAGTCCTAACACGCCTCGTGTCAGTCCCAACGGATAACGTGGCCAAGGACACGCCTACAGCTAGCGACGACGTGCGTCCTAGTACACCTTGATATCAAATTCTGTGAGGCAGATAATCAGAGGTAGAGACACGGGTCGACATGGGTCGCGGTGCAAGATGTTTGCGAGGCATCATCCGGAGGGTTACTTCGGAGGGATCAGGAGGGATCAATCCCGACCTATCATATGCGCATACCCATGTGGAAGAACCACACTCAATCCCAAATTCAAAGCTCTAAAGTGAGATCGTACCTCTTCGCAATAGAAAATTGTCTCGAACGCTCGCGGAAAGATGCGAGATGTTACGGAACCAAAATCGCAGGCCATGCGGCTACTGGCTTGGTCGTTCAACAACGCCACACCTTTTATACAATGCGTGAGGGCACGCGAGCCCCGCACGATCTTAATCGCACTAGCGGGACTGTCAGGGAGGAGGAAACACGAGGCGAAGGATTCGAAGCTCACACCAGATAACGAAAGAGTTTGACGAACCAGCTCCCCACGCGCAACCGAAGTCCGGAATCTGAAACACGAGAGCTTCGCTGCAAAGGTATCGTATGCTCGGGTGGTAGAGCGCGGTCGGGGACCACGGATACCTTGCAGATGATCTCTGTGATCCCTTGATCCCTCCGCATACCCGGACTGTGATGATCTCAGCTACCCCAGCCGTCGACCAACTGGATCAGAGCAGAATCAAAGCGAGGGCCGTGATAGGCCCACCTGGAGGAGTTGGTGTCTCCGAATTTGACGAGCCGCCCCGATCCCGGGAACTCGTGGCTCCCACTAGCAACTCCGAGTATCAGAACCACAAACCGAAGCGCGAACATAAGCCGCCAAAGATAAGCTCTCACGGTCGAATCCAGAGAAGGCTCCCGACTCCACTTCGTATCCAAACCTAACATCACTCAAGTCAGAGAGACAAACAAAAGGCGGGACCTCGAGGAGGACCAGATAAGCACGCAATTCTCAGCCAAGGCCACGAGTGAGGGTAATATAAGTATGAATAGGAAACTCGTACCCGAAGGTGCTCAAGGACGACAATCTGTGACGGGTTGAAACGCAATCGTTCCGCCCTCCGACACCCGATACGGATATTAACGTGCCTGGATCAAGTTAACAAACCGGGCACGTCCATTGAAGCCTACGAATGCATTGTAGGGAATGGACACTACGAGGCACAACCATTCAAGGGGTCCTCAGGCGTAATGACACCGAGTGAATGGATCCCTTGTGATTTTCGCATGCACGGGAGTGATGACCGGGGGAGGTTGAATGCCGAAGAGCCCTGCAGGACGGCCTAAAAGGAGGTAAACTAGGATCCAACCCATCGAGGAAGAGGAAAGGTTAGAGACCGGATCTTGGTTGCACCCCTGCAGACGGCGCATGACGCAGAGTGTGGTGAGAATGACCAGCCGGACAATCCATTGACGAACACGTTCGTTATTGCCTCAACCGCGCGAAATCCCCCAGAGACCGTTCTGTGAAAAACGCATCCAACACGAGGAAATGAGGGATAGACGCCGGCGGACTTACCGCCGTATCCCCCCACTGTCGTACCACAATCCCCGCGTCGGTACACTAGAGCCAGTATGGTACCCGGAACGCTCTTCGTTAGGACACCGTGGCCAATAGGACCGCGAACGGTATCGCTCTGGTTAGTCGGCGGAGGAGGCGAGTGGGCAGGGACGAGCGGGATGCTGCCAGGAACCAATACAGTCGGACCGATCAATGAATCAAATGAGTGGAGCAAAGGTCCTGGGGGATTGTGATCAACGTCACTGTGTCGAAACATTACATACCCTCTGTTGGCTCGGCTGGAGATACCGTGGAAATTCGGCACTCTCTTTCTCGTGAATGCTGGTTGATTGTCCAAACTATAGGAATACATTGTACACTCTGGGGATGCGGCCGCAGCTACGCGAGGGCTGCCGGCTGTATACGTGACTGCTAAGCGGTGATAAGACAACCACCTTGGCAGACGGGAATGGGTGGATGGTAAGTTACTCACAGAATCAATGCCTCGTCGTCAGGGGTCCTCAAAAACGCTCAAGCAAACCCGAGAACTCCACGCGGGCGAGTCACTGTTAATAAATATCCCAGGAGAAACACGAGGAGGCCGCGCTGACTCACTGAAGTGTAATCTCGTCTAGGGGGCAGGCGTTTGGAACTAGAAACGACCTTCGTTGTTCCAGTTATTAATTGCCTCCTCGTACAGCTTCCTCGTGAACACGAATGGTTCATCAACATCCCTGTCCCTCGCTCTGGCTATCTTCTCGTTGATCCAATCACGTTCCCGGTGTCTTCGAGCGCAGTTCGCCCACCAACGGTCCATACTGCTCCTGAGGATCGACGTATTGAGCTGACCGTGTTCGCTCTGTTCGTTCAGGACATGCAATAGAAATCCGTAATTCAGGTATTCGTAGCCGAACTCCGAAAGGCACTTGAGCATCCGTGAGATGCGAAGATTGTTGTGGGACGATCCTATTGAAGAGATAAAGAGAGTAAGCGAAAGAGCCAATCACACGACATAGTGATTGAAGGGCAGCAGACTCGTCGTTATCGGTCCATCATCGGGTGTACGAGGTGAACGGATGAATAATGTAAGGTTCTGGGACCACGGGGACTCTCGTAAAGCGTACGACAAGCCACGGTGGCTCAACAAAGAGGACTGCAGAAATGGGATATGGACAGAGGTACGTACTGCACAAGTTCCTGTACCGAGATGCATAGTTCTCGGAACGCGAAATCAAGCCCGAGGCTTCATTTTCGAGCCGCATCCCGTAGAAGTCGAGCATCAGCTTGTAAGACACGAGAATCCGCCGCATAATCGTTTCATTCTGCGTCATGACCTTGATCTCGTGTTTCTGGAGAGGCTGCGCGGCATAGTTTACCCCATATTCTCGGATGGGGAACCTGTAACCGTTACAAGTTCACGGGAGGTTAAGCTAATATCCAAGAACCCCTGCGGGAGGGCGGGTTCACTTACAACCATTGAATGTAACCGTGTTTAGCTTCGAGTAACGAGTAGTCGCCAGCCCATCTATCAGGATCAACGAAGTAAAGGGCGAAACAGATGTCAGCCAATGCCCCCTCCTAAAACGGCGCGGGCGCGGAAAATGCAAGGAAAGGCGGCTTACTCGTCGTGGATCTCGGAGATGAACTTGCGGTCTGGCTGACACTTCAGCTCATCTGAATAGAACTTGAGGTTGTTTGACTGAGAGCGGTCATCGCGGAGGTCAGGATAGCCGTCTAGGAACTCTTGGACGTCTCGAGGGATGAATGCGCCCATGGCCACCGGGATGACCTTCGATCGGCGCTTGCCGAACCGAGGAGGGCTGGTCACCTGTCGGACCTGGGAATCAAAACTGCCCCCCTCATTATGCACTCGACCGTCATGGAATGCTGTGCGCAGTGCGGGGTACTTAGCCTTGTTTTGTCTCGAGCCTGTGCTTTTTGTTGCATGTCTCATTCTCCTTTCGCCTCGGATGAGTCAAGGCAAGGGGTGTCCCTGGGGTCCCGACCAAGCCCAACCGGACCTTGAGACCTTTTAGTCTGTGCAGCGATTCAGTGTAGTAAGCCAAAACGCGACGCGCGGCTTTGTCTTCTGACTTTCTATTGCTCGGGCCTGCGTGGCTGGCTATCCGTACTCGGTCTTCATTTCCGGTCCTCGAATGGAATAATCCTTATGTCTTACGGGGTTGAGTCGGCACTAGCTCCTCTCAGGGTAAGTGCATATCTCCCAGCATCCGTGCATGTCGTGGAAACTAATCTAATCTCGGACGCAACAAACAACGGTCAATAACGAGAACAATGGGTCAGGTTCCTTGACTCTTTGACCGCGCCACCTTCCGCTACCTCGAT
>Ga0307511_10002998_pt1 | contig 17475 bp, 11 predicted proteins | sample 13_EM_MG_FD_200266 | JGI IMG/M metagenome (GOLD analysis project Ga0307511, IMG submission 200266) | Populus trichocarpa ectomycorrhiza microbial communities from riparian zone in the Pacific Northwest, United States - 13_EM | ecosystem: Host-associated > Plants > Roots > Unclassified | place... | reverse complement strand
TGGAGTGTGGGGGATGCTCGAGGGATGGCGGTGTTCATTGGGATTGGGTTTGTGAGGTAGAAGGGGGCGAAGGTGCCGTATTGGGGTGGCGGGGAGGGTGGCTGCGCATGTGAGGGGTTGGGGGGGATGGGTAGAGGGAGGTGGGGATTGCATTGTATCCGGGGTAGGGGGTAGGGGGTAGGGGTGCCTAGGAGAAGGGGGGGGCGGGGGGGCGGGGGGGTTATAGTAGTGATGATGCCGGTGTATTAGCTGGCGAACAAGGGGCCGGATGAGGTTGTGGGGATGATGAAGAAGGGCGTAGAGGAGGTGTTTGAAGATTAGAAGGATAGGGAGGGGAGGTTAGCGAATAGGAAGGGAGGGTTGGAGTGTATACGAGTAAAGGCGGAATGAGAGCTATGCAAATCATATTGTATACTATATCTAGCCATGGTTGTGCGATCTTAGTCTCCACTATATCAGTGCAATCAGGAGTTACCCTGAACTGACAATTTCCTAACCACCTCTGAACCGCTGATCACCCCCCCCGGCCCCTTATCACACCCTATCACACCTGATAGACTATTCTTGTTTGCACACCACAATTGACAACCCATTGAGTAATATGGTTCCTGAGCCCTACAACCTCGTGAACCCTAAGCCCACCAATAAGTCAATAAGTATAAGTAGTCTCGTCTCCCCATTTCTTCTCTTCATCTCCTCCTTCCTTCCTTCATCCCCGCCTCACCCCCAAAAGTTTCCAACCCAACGCCGTCTATATACGACCAAGGGAAATACATACAAGGGCTTGAGAACTGCCATAGCAAATATACTATGATAGCCTACAAGCTTACATCAACGAAGTATACAATACTGGAAACTATCGATGGTACTTACTGGTAGCGTATACCTCCATCAAACTGGATATACCATACTCAACAAAAAATAAGCAAACAAGTCCGGTGACTATAGTCTATGATGGCATGGCACTCAACTGGGAATATTTCCCAATATAAATATACAACAACCCGCCCCGTCACTAAACTAGTGTCCATCGATCTCACTTCACGTTCCTTGACTCCGATGCGGAAACTCTCGACGCCTGAAACAAATCATACTGCTTAAGCCCCCGATTTACTGCCGCCAAAAAAAAAAAACCGGCCTAGGCACGAGAACATTACGCCCCGCAACTCGTAGCACAGCATTCATCGCTGCCAGCGCCTCCCCCCCTCCCCTCCGGCAGGTTCTAAAATAGTTATGCTATAGTTGGCTGCCACCAACGCTCTCGGTCGCTTGAGATTATACTTAAGAGGAGTTTGTTTGCCGGTTAGCGGTTAATAAATTCGTAGATCACTTTCACCCGACGAAAAATTGACTATAGTGGAACAGTGGTTATACGCTCCTGTATTTGAAGTGGAGGTTGGAAGGTGCAACCGCTGTAGAGAGCGAACGTTATAGAGAGCAAATCTATCACTACGAGCCTCTCTCTACACCCTCAAATCCGGTGTCGCAAGGGCCAGAATTGGGGCGGAACGCTGAACAAAATGTATGCGTCTGGAGTGGTGCGGTCACGTTGAAGAAAATTAAGAAAGACCCTTATCAGAGTGTGGACACTCATTCATTTCAATGACCTTCAGCATACTATGGGAAATCTTAAACTAGGTATCTACTGGTCTCGTGCTGTACCTACTAGAGAGGTGCAACCTTAAAGAACATTCAACCTGTGCTGTAGTGATGAGATACTTGGAACCACACGCACCTTGCGGATCATCCACGTGAAGGATGCTACCTCGCGGTTCCATAATTGTTTCGTCGATACACTCATAAATTCGATGGAAGATCTGAAAATCCTGCTTAATGAGCTCCATTGCAAACACTCTGCCTTGTCTTTGCGTTCAGTAGCCCCATTCGCCCCCAGTGTAAGGACTAAAGGAGGCTTCGGGTAGCAAGGACTGGAGATTGCCCCTCCTGATGTACTCCAGAAATCCAGAAAGCAAAGGGTGAAGTCTACAAAGAGGTTGCACACTACCTAGGTGCCAAAGTCCCCCAACATTAAGATAATGCTCCGTTGAACTTCCACCGGCTGCCAAAATATCTACTTTTATATGGTTGGACAGCTGGCTCGCGAAGCTGCCCAATATATAATTGGGTAAAGAATTTACAATACAAATGTGGTAGCAAAGAACATACCAACAAATAGCAGAAAGCTTTGCATTATTTTGGAATTTGTGTCGACAATATCTAGCTTCCGCAAGCTATTATTGCAGGTTTGGAAAAATACATGGCAGACAATGAAATACTAGCAACCGAATACTCCCCACCAATTTAGCATTCAACTCGAATCTGGAGAAAAGCATATTAATCGGAACCAACCATTTGCACCGCCCTCGGGTTCTACGTCTGCTAATTATGCTCGACATATATACAAAATGAAAAAATGAAAAAATGCAACTCGATACCTACCAGTATGGATAACCTCACGACAACATACCGGAAATGCAGAGGAAGGACAATTTGGATCTAATTTTCATATTGCGGCATATAGTACTTGCTACAGATTCCAGCTTCGTGTTTCGGCTAGAAGATTTCCATGGAACATCTCTCATACCATATGTTGGCTAGTTCCAACAATCGGCAATATTATTTCTAATTGCGACGCGCTTGGAGGTAGTATGGAGAAAATATATCAATAGGAAATGTCAGAGGAAGAAGTAATGCTTTATATGAGGTGCAGCATAAAGTAGAATGATAGAAAAATAGAAGATATGTAGGTAGTTATAAAAGAGCCTGAGAAAAGTATTAGTTTTCGTAGTACTCTGGATTGTATATCATGTTGCTTGCGAACTTGTGATAAACTTGTATATATTTTGAGCCAAAACAAGCACAGACAAATAACCAGACTAGCACTACCAAGTTGGCAGCTATTAAACAGCAGACTTTGGGGTAATAGAATCTTTATCATGGGGAGGGGTTTGTGGTCATGTACAGTATGAGGTGTTGTTTAAATGAGTCAGTTAGCCAATACTTCTCAATTTAGTGCTACCATCTACTGCATGAGTTACATTAAAAAGACCAGAGAGTGAAGTGTCGAACAAGCACTGGGGAATAGTATGGAGGAGATTAGAAGACAAGCAGAAGATCAGGGAAACGAGATCAAGAACCCCGGCGCATTTCTTATTTCAGGGTAAACCCTCCTGACATGATCAACCTTGATGAGATTAAAACAACCACTCCCTGTACTGTAAACCTGAAACTTGGCCGGGGACTGAAAGGCTATAGAGAGTCTAGGCAATGCTAGTACAGCAGTTACCAGTACGCCTAACAAGGATGTGGTGGCTTTGATCGAGGCTCAACAGGCGTTCCAAAAAAAATTATGTGATCATGATATTCTGCTACCAGTTGCGCATCGTCTACTCATGGCCCCAGGATATTCACTTTTGCTTTTGCTTTGTGGAGGATATGGAAGGAACCTATGGAGACACCATCCGCGCTCATGCTGCCCTATACATGTACGAGTCTACCGTATTAGTATTTGGCACAAAGGTAAGAGGTTTTCTGTTGTTCTTTTAAGGTCAATTTCCTTGTAGCACTGAAATAAAAGAATCTAACTTGAAGAAAAAGGAGAAGAAAACGGACAGTATGGCTATTCGAAGAAATGATAGAGGCTGACTGAAGGGGGTCAGACCAACTATCGATGGGATATATATACTCCCACTAGTTGGGTGGATAAAAGCTATATATCATTCGATGTATCCCAAGAGGGCCATCTGCACGGATAACTTGCCCTCGTTAAGTATTTCACCTATTCTATCTCTCATGTACGTAGCGCGGAGGGTGGCAGATTAACTTGCCAACTCTTGAACCCACCCGGGTTTCCAGGTAGCTCGTCATACATCACCTTTTGATGTGCATACGAGTAATGAGTTTTTTATTAAAAAAAAGCCTTCATTAAGTAAACAAAAGACGCTAATATTCCGGAGAGCCCCCCGAGTGGTATTACAATATTCCCCCTAAGACACAGGTTCTACGTATCTGCTCCTAGGTAGGTACTCGGACCACTGCTCCTTACCTATCCTCGGAGTGACCAATCTTCCTCTTCCGACGACACATTGCTGAACTGGCTGAGCAAGGCTGTGTCTATGTCTAGCTACATCTGTACTATGTATGTACGTATCACGAAGCCCCTCCTCCTTCCACTCTTTCTTGATTCGGCGCTTACTCCTTCCACCACTCTACCCCCTCCACGCTTCCACCCACCACCATTCCTCCTTCCATACCATCTCCACTCCTCTATTGCCAATCGTACCTAGGTGCTACAGCTCTTTCTGAGTCCGAAGTACAATCCTTCTCCTACCATAGCCACTGCGGGCGTCTGGATTAGTCTTGCAATTGACTGGCCCCACCCGGCTGTATCTGGTGGGAGGTACGCGGTGCATGAGTAAAGAATTTTATAGGAGGAGTCAGGGGAGACAACAGCAAGCTTTAGTTGCACGCTTAGCCAAACCTACGATTCGAGGGCTCACGTTCAGCCCGTATGTAATTAACATTCGAAGCTTACAGTAAGCTCCAGGCATCTCAAGCAGCAAGGCAAGGCCTATAGCTACCTACTGTACTGAGTATAGTCAGGCTTTTCTTCTTGGGATTCCTGGCTTAGGCAGCAGATACCTATAACTTGAACCAATGTCTTTCGAATTTGGCAAAGTACCAGTACCAGTACCATTTATCCCATTCCCATTGACCCCCGAGCTCCCATCTGGTTAGTACAATGCTATATAACCCTAAACCCTGCCTACTTATACTCCCAAACTAGAGTCGTACATCATGCTCTGCTTTCGAAACGCAATATTATAGGCAATGTTTCAGGGTAACTCTTCCTTTCGCCACCGCCCAGGGCACAGGCGGAACCCGTACCCACGACGACACCCCCCATCCCATCCGTATCCTTTATAACCCCACAGCCAATCAACACCACAGGGGGGCTTGAAGCTGTGCTGGTCCACCTTGCGACCTCCTACATAGGTACCCGGGTAGATCAGCAAGGCAGAACGTGGCTATGCACGGGCGCTCATGCGCAGCAGCAGCAGCAGCAGCAGCAGGCAGCACAGCATGGAACATTCTATGTGCGTTCCACAGTTGCGACCTAAATACATACATACATATATATATATATATCACACTGGCACTGGCACTGGCACTGCCTTGTACATTGCCTATGGCCAATTCGAGCCAGTAACTAGGTAAATAGGACCAATTAACATAGTCTGAATCCACTCTCAAGGGTGATTGCCATATATCACGCTTCAAGACAAGCTTATCAGAATTAACCTTGCCGAACATGTACATGTACAGATGCAGTCCGCAGCTGCCTGCCTGCCCGCCCGATTGCTCAGTACTCGCTCCGCCCTACCGTAGCCCCACCTCCCCTCATAGCCTGAAGCTTGAAGGGGGGGCAGGACCCACCCGGCCGCAGGCGAGGTACATAGGTCCAATAGCCCAAGAGCACGTCAGTCGACCCATGGTTGTAGACGAGGTTGAACCGAGTGCTACCTAATCAGGCAGCTATCTCGATCCGCGCCCTGCAGTCATCACAATCCCGTGCATCATCCATTCAGAAAGCAAGAAACCAGTATTATAAGGAAATCCTATAGGTAAACGCCATAGCCATCTAAAAGAAGAAAAGAGGAAAACGCTAAGTAAGAGATCTATATCTATGCCATGCCGCAGCCCTTTCAACTAGAACGGAACAAGCCGAAAAAAAAGATGAGAAAACAAGGCAAGCCCCCAACAAAAAATCCCGCTATTTTGCACCACCCATACACTGCCACTCCTCGACAGACGCAGGCCACCCTCTCACCCCAAAAACTCATAAATCCACCCCTCCGCCCACCTTCTCGACCGGTCAATCCAGATCAGGCCAGCACTCCTTTCCTCTCCTATCTATCCAATCTATCATTTCAATCCAAATCCGCCCAATATATATGCCCAATACGCCCAACAAATGCAATCATGACATTATATGATTTGATATATCCCTCGGCCTCAACTCAGCCGCCCCCAAAGTGAAAAATTGAGATACCCATGGCCACCTCCTTCAAGGAAATTCGAAATGAAAGACAACGAAAGATGGGAATGAAGTCAACTCCCAACTGAAATGTCCAAAAACTGTTGTAATATGCAAGTATATCAAATCAGAAATCACACCGGATTACGCTCATCGATATTTGGGCTTTTCATGCTCGCGCTCGCTTCCACTCTTGCTCCGTTCCCGCTTTCCCTCTCGTGACCCCCCCTCCTTGCCTCTCGATTTCCCTTCCCGTATTTTCTCACCACTATCACGAGGCCCTCTCTCCCGTGACTTCCTACTGTCCCTTTCTTTCGATTTCCCTTCCCGTGTTTTCCTATTATTGTCACCAGGCTTTTCCTCCCGTGACTTCTTTGCCTTCTCATCATCACGTGTCTTCGATTTTTTCTTTCGATGGTCCTGGGGCTCATTCTTGGAAGCCACATCATATTCTGTCGTAGATGAGGTAACAGGCGAATTACTAACACAAAAAAATGCAAAATCAACACGACTGACCAATCAAGAGCAAGCCTACCTCACAACAGCATCAAGCTCGCCCCAACATCAGATTATTGCGTTATCTAACCTTCTAATAACCCCGCCAAGAACCGTAGTCAACACCCCCTTCGCAGTCAATCCTTCTGGTCCCATAGCATCCGAACTTCTGGTATCAATGAAATCCCTACAATCATTTTCCTCGGCCAAAGCATTGTCTAAGTGGATCAAGAAGTCGTCCACGCCTTCCACATTTCCCACCTGGAAGAATTGAACACCAATTTGGCTGGATGGAGCTTTAATCGCGTCCAGCCTCTTTGCATATCTAATCAAATTCTGCTTCAGCAGCTTGTTGTTGTTTGCAGCTCCGTCAGTCATGACGATAACGTTTTTTGGCTTGGGGAATGGCTGATCGTCAACGCGGCGCTCGCACTCTTTGAGATATGGAGAAATGATGAGATCTAGAGCTTCTGCTGTGGGTGTGGATCCACGAATTCCCGCCTGGGATCGGGCTTCAAAGAGTTCCATGACCTCCTTAGGGTCCTTGATGTTGGTCTTGTTAAACTGGCCAACAAGAGAGGAGTTGAAGAAGAAAACGTCAACGCCATTTTCATCATAATCTGCACAAACCTTAACGATATCCGACAGAACAAGTTTGACTTCTTCCCAATGGGTTTTGCCCTTGGCAATTGTCGAGGTTGACTGTTTCATGGACCCAGAATCATCAATCAAAAATTGTGTATCAAAGTTTTTGAGGTCATTCAGTTGATCCTCTGTGGCGGGTGTTATAATACGTTTCTGGGACTGGGTGGGGAAGTATCCGTCTGATGTTTGTACTTTACTCGGAGGGGTCCCCTGTTGCGAGAGATTTCTGCTCGAATATGCGGGGATCGGCGCTTCTGATCGGGGAGTTACAACTGGGGAAGGTACTTGAAGTGTCGACATGGCCCCAGGGCTAGCAGCAATATTAAGGGTCATTTGGCCGATTATGCTGACGTCCATGGTGTGCCCAGTATTTCGGGAGCTATTCGTGGATTCCTTGTCGCTACTCCCTGCGAATATGCCCTTTATTGCATCGATTGCGACACGGCTTGGGGACCGTTTACGGGTTTGACTTTTCCCGATAGTAAACGTTGAGCTAGGGGACTATTACAAGAAGTCAGATAAAGAAACCAATTTAGGGTTTCGGCCTCAAACGTACCAACAGGTTTGGATTATCAACTGGTACTTCATGGAATGTATGGGTACCACTTGCGGGTGCTGCTTTTGCATCGTATGCGGGTGGAGCTTGCACAGAATCCCTCCTGGAATAGGGCCTCTCACCACTGTTCTCCATCTTGGTAGGTGGACGATGTTTACTTGTGGGGGGTTGCTTTTGTGATCTGGGCCCTCGAGGAAGTGTACGAAGGAGCGATGGGAATGTTGACGACCTTGGAGATGACTGAATACCCTGGGCCTGTTTGGCCTGAGAATTGCGATGGCTGAAACCAGGAAGATTATATGGAAGTCGCAGTAACATCAGGTGACACTATTTCCTTCTCTAGTAGTGTCTCAAAAAATGGATGATAGTGAATCAGACTAGGATAGTAGCAGCCTCGTAAATAATGGTATGTGGGATGCAAGGCGGAGTGCTGTGAAGTGTGGTAGCTGGTATAGCTAGTGTTGATAATAATGTATATGTCGAGGAACGTAAGACTCTTATGAGGCAGATTTCTAAGTCTCCAATATAGAAGATCTGCACATAAAAGAAATCTCTCTTTTGCTGTGTGGAATGAGAGCTATTGGGAACTATCAGTTTGCCACGATGGCGACTCGGAGTTAGTCCGCCATGTGATTAACCTATACGACGCTGTTCAGAATGACAGCTATCCAGCCATATCCCATGCGCTGCTGAGATACATATACAAGCAGAACCAATACTACTGTACTCACTCACTTAAGTGGTTACTACTAGCTGCTCGGACCAGCATGGTTCTGTTCCGAACTCGCGGTACCGTACCGCAAGCATCTCCAGCGGAAAGACAGGGTTATCACTATGCGGTACCATGTACCTACGGTACTCTTCATCGTCGACTTCTAGATCGTTGGCGCAGCTTACATACCTAGCGCCGCTCATTTCGGCATGCATGCTGTGCTAACAGCCTCACTGTTGAGAGATTCAGCAGCCAGCCGACCACGGAGGACATACACTAGGTAGTCTTCACAGTAGGTTCCTCCTAGCAAACTGCAGTGAGGATAAGTATGCACTGGTGCCACCCGAACAGATGCCACCCTAACAGCTGCCCCTATTAACCCCCCGTTGTCAAAGCTAAGTAAGTGCAAACCTTTCATGAAAGGTCCAACCTAAAATGCTTGGCGATGTATACGGAGCAGTTAAATCCGGTAAGTCCAATGTCGATTACCTAGCAGATCGATCAGGTATCGGAGGTTTAAAAGTGGCTGACTTGATTCAACAGAATCCTGCGCAGAAATAGCCAACCTCAAGGCAGACAACGTATATCCCAAGAAGTTAGAAATTTACCAACTAATACACTGTACTATCTTATGCATGTGCGCACGGTCTTATCGATAACTGATGATCATCAGAAACTCGGTCGTTAAACATTAAAGGCAATGCCCACAATGGTGGTGGCTATGTTGCCCTGCAAGTATAGCGTGATCCCGTGCGAGAGCGTGCAGGTGGTGAACCGACTTGGCATAGGTACTGGAAAAGGAACCTCAACGTCAGTTTGAACTAATTAAGCTGCATATACAAACTTGCACCAACTCACTCAAATGCTGGCATATGAAATATGAATTTGGCCCTTGTCTACATATATAAGATAGTTGGCTTGCTGTCCGCCTATTAACCTAGCTTCGAATTCTGCTCGGACAACAAAATTCCGATTCAGCTTTGCAGGTCACTGGCTGGGTGCATCACTAGAGCCAGATCCCTGACTCTGCCTTGCTAATGTTTGGGTTGCAACACTGAAACCATCTTTGTCCAAACTTCAGACTGTTTTTGTTTTGAACACCTTCAGTCAAGTCAAGGCTGACAGGTAGGGAAGAAACAATATAGGTTGTTGTTATCATACATATAAGGCAGATACCAGCCTCACGTACCGGTGGGTCCTTACACTTCTAACCCGACAGCGGGCTAACTAACAGGAAAAATTCCATTCTTGGGTCCGAGAATCCCTCAATATGGACAGCGAGGCTCGGAAGCTCTTTCTCATTCTGATTTGATAGCCAAAAACTAATAGGAAAATTCCCTCCACGGGTCTGGGGTGGTTCGAGAATCCTGCACAAATCATCTTGCGTTGGGGCATCCGATCTCAATTTGTGCTAGCTTGATTGCATATAGTTAGTAGGCCTCTAAAACGTCCCTTGTAAGTCCATTATTGTTCCTAACTGGAGCCACGATAATGTATTCAAGTCGTGGCATGCCGCTCGAACCGACTCACCCAGTCACCAAGGCACACTGCTTTTCGGGTGGTCAGAAGCAGTAGCAAGCATCAGCATTCCCGCCACTCATTTGCATGCACATTTAGGCCCAGGACAATAATATTTGCAGAGACCGTACTGTATCACATTCCATGGATTCAGCATCCCACCCCGGCTGACCACGTGACGATAGCGTATGAGCCATGAATTCCAACTTCTTGATACTAAGCTGGCACCACTGGTGCAACCCGCATATATCAAAATATTCTCTCTGGCTAGTTCCTTCTTGCCAGTACATCACTGACGGCGACCCTTCCGCCTGGCTTGAGCAGACGATAGATTTCCTAAAACACGCGAGATTCTCAGACTCGGGAACAAGGTTGATAACGCAGTTTGAGGTAATACAATCCGCCATGCTATCTGGGAGTGGGATAGATGTAATGAGAGCCTTGATGGGCTCAGTGTTGGTATAGCCTCCCTGGCAGCGTTCTTATTGGTGGTGCAATCATGTCCTGCAGGATGGATCTCCCAGGAAGATCTCACAAAAGTTTTGCGATCATCTCTATCAATTGCCCTCCCAGTAGATCTGACTTTCTTTGTAGCAAGAAGAAAAAAATCAAGCTGCCCAAATGAATAGAGACATCGACCCCCCAAAACCAATGAGACCCCGATAGTCCTGTCTTGCAAACCACAGCAAATATGCTCTTTGTGGATGTTGTGATCGTTGCCAACCGGCCTTTGCCAATGGATCACCACTCACTCCTAGATTTGCATCGGCTCAGGTAGAGTCGAGATCATCCTTCAAATAGCCAAAGACTTGGGCCACTTTTTCACTATAAGCAGTGGAATTGGCTTTGGCATAGTCCCCGTAGTATTCTTATACGGGTTTGTAGATCTCTTTCTCCTTAGTTGAAGTTAGGAAGTTCTTGCTGCAACAGGCCGCATCTTATAGTTATAGGTATTGGTAAACTGAGGCTTGAATTAATACCGACTCAGAGTAGTCTCGGATTCAAAGGTGCTGGGATTGAGTGAGAATGTGGACGTATAGAAGATATTGGTACTTGGTCGCGGTGAAGAATGTATCTATCCTCAGAGCAACATCAGCAGCCTTCCCGGGGCTCTTTTATAGTCTCTCTAGCTAGTCTGTTTGACTCTCTCGAGAGATCCTTCACTAATGAGACGTTCACTAGTTATTTCATGCAAATGTCTCTTATATATGCATGTACTGGATTAGATGGTTCCACCATCCTCCTGACGACAGCTGGAGAAGCCATTAAGCCCTCGATCGCCGATCTAGTGTTCCAGGCTGCATAGGAGCCTAGATTATGTTACGCCGCAGAGTAGGTAGATGGCACGTACATGGGTAAAAAACGAGTTTGTTGCCTTGTAAGTAAGCCCGATATCCCCGGAGGCTTGGCAAGGATTGCCGAAAGTGGCAGTCATGCACGAGTCGTTTGGGCTAGTTTGTTGTTTCCTATCTGCTGTAGGTAAAAAAAGACCACTCTTTTGTTTTTATAATAAAAAGCCATGTGTCCGGGAGATGCGCACTGCTTGGTTACTTTGTACCTAACAGCATAGCCAATCAAGAAGTACGTATTAATCCTACAAGGATTCCACGCATTGATACATGGATAAAGGCAGAGACATCACTCCCTAACAGACAACTCTCGTTATAAGCATACGGTCGGGATCAGAGGTGACATGCTTATATCGAGAGAAAATTACGCCCTGTTACATATGTGGGGGGACCACGAGGGGCATGCTTATATCGGGTATGCTTATAACGAGAGTTGTCTGATATATTGAAGACTCCTAGTTTATATATTAAAAGTAGATTAGACTAAGTAACAGGTGGCTACACATCACTTGCAGGTCTGGAGCTGAGACCAAAGTCCCGAGAACTATTTGAAACACAAGAACGTCGAGTTGGTATAATTAAATCTATACAACATAAAAATAGATACAGGAAAAAACCGTTCTCGTAGTCTTGAGAGGCAGAGGTGCTTGTCACGCAAACACCCATACGCTCCGAGCCTCAATTTCACTCTTTTCCTTCATCACCCAGGTAGCCCAACAAAGCCCCAGTCCCCTCCTTTAATCTCTCAGACTATCAACCTCAGGAACATTTCCACCGTCTTCCGTCCCCTTATCTTTCACTAATGCAAGGTATAAAAGTCATACTATAGGAGGTTGCAATCGGGGCAGTAGCTTTGAGTGTGGTCTCGCTTCTCGGTGACGCCGGTGGCTGGTTTAAAATCAACCTTGGGGGGGTGGACATCTTGAATTTTTGGCGCCGGCTTCGATTCTGGTACGTCAATGTTGCTCGGGAGGGGTGTAAGTCCGTGGTGCCTTTTGTGATATTCATGGCCATATCCATACTCGGGGGCGTCGCCATATGTGCCATTGGTATTGTTTCTTGGAACTTCATAAGTCCTTGGGACAAACTTCGGGAATTGGTCGATCTCAGCAGCCACGGCACGAGGTGCCTCGAGGTTGCGGCCTGCGAGCCAGTTGATAACACTAGGGACAGGGAAGGCTGAAGCCATGAGAGGAGAGGCAATGATGACGATGGCAGTGGCCTTGCTGGCAGAGAAGAACTTCATTTTTTTCGTGGATATTGATCGAGGATATTAAAAAGTATAGTAACTATGGAATTCGTACGAACAACGGAACTTGCGGAAATGCGTTACTGAGCTTGCAGAATTCGTGAAGGCAACAGTGATAAACGAATGTGAGGACGGCTGGTGAACGAGGGGACAAAGGGGGGCTTCAATAGGAGTTTATATCCACTCAGTCTGAAGCTTGAGCACAAGCTGTCAAGAACATTACGACTCCTCGGTCAGATAGGTAAGTAGATCATCAGGGCTTTCCCCTTTAAGTTCAACGGCTCACAATCGCCAATGTTCATATTCTGTTGAGGTTTGAGGTTACTTTGTTCTATCAAGGCTTGGTGTTTCGCGGAAGAGGCTCGAGCGTTGGAAAAACTCGGAGTACTAGATCTGCTTCGGTAAATGCCCCTTCCCTCGGCATCGATCCCCAGTGCCCGGAACCCTTAAACGTCAGAGTCAATTTCGAAGTTCTGTGCATTTACTACTTACGGTATACAGTTCCGGCTTGTCCAAAACGGACTTTCTCAGAGGTTCCTAGTTCTATTACACATGTACCATTCCGAACAAGTGCACTTCTGCAATATACAAGTTTTCATTCAGACTCTAATGTTCCGTGCTACAGGATACAAGATACGACTATGAACTCTCACAAATATTAGAAGAAAGTCAATAAGAAGCAGGTGCAAAGATGCAAACCAGAGGTTGTATTAACGACTTCTAATTGCACATTTAGATAAGTAACAATCCGATTGCTTCCGTCGTTAGTGCATATAGTTTCTAGCAGAGGAAAGGGATCTACACCACTTTGATAAATGAGGTTAGGCGGCCAAGCCATCGGGATCGGACCGGGAGTTGCCCCACAGACACCCCATCGAGATGAAGGTATGTCGTTTGTGAAATTGTTAGTCTGGTTTGAAATTATCCCTGGAGATCATTCATATCTCGTTGGGGTCACGTGGGTATTGGATTTGGGGTGTGGCTATGCAATGAACTACTTCTACTCTTGCACACGACTTGAAAGGTGGCAAATCGTCTGATTGAAAGATATTCTGGAATGCATCTATACCAATGGTTTCCAACTGCATCGCGTGATCGAATGATGCTCAAGTGAGCTGCGATGCCCAGCGGACATACATGTACCAGCATAGAGTGGTGTCAAGCGGCTGCCGTATGGAGGCCTGTGCCACTCGGAACTCTTTGGCTGGGAGCACAGATATTCTGCTGGGTATCATGCAGCGCGCTTTACATACCGAAGATCGGATTGTCCGACCAACAGTGTTTTGGCAATCGGAATGAACGCCGGCCAATGATATCTGGGAAGCAGAACATGCCCGAGCTCTCAGCTTCAACAGAGGCACGGGTGTATGGTGTTTAGGAGTCCATAAGACTCCTATTAATATTGTTGGCTGCCGATACTAATGAGTCCACTTAGTATCTAGAGCGCACAGTATGATCACCACTGCGTTCTGAGGGAAATTTGGACGTCGACGTCGACAGGAATTTCCTACCAATGGATGCCTTGTTCTTGTTTGGTTCGTTGCCGTGTTTTGGTCTTGATTATGCGGTCGTCCCAAAGTTACCCTTGTTCTGCAACCTGAATATCGACTTCTCATTTCATTGCTTACAGTTGGCGCAATAGCAACCATTTGTGCTTCTGAAGTAGGCCGATCAATACTTGATTGGATAGAAGTTCTTTTTCCCCAAACCACAGCTTATTGGCTTCTATATTCGACAGAGATCTACTCTACATATGCATGGCAGACTAGGGTTGACATTGATATCAATGTTTACCCGGGGGAGGAACTCTGGGAACATGAATTAGACCAAAGCCACAAGATACTTTCTAGATACAAGTGGTATGAAGTTCCTTCATAGTCTGTCTTTGGATATAGTATGTGTGTATATATACAAGAGGGGGTATAAGGTTTCATCTAGTCTGATATTATACCCATTTGTAGTTATGCGCCGCCTGTCTAGTACTGCAGTACAAGGACTGTATTATAAATTAGGACCTAATTACAAGTACTAGATCAACCCCAGTCATTCAGGTTTGTTTGGTATCTGGGGTTGTGGAATGTACGAGAAGGCATGCCTGAGCAGGTGATATTTGGTATATCTGCTGCACGTTGCCATATTTGAGGAGGTAGTTGCTTTTGAGAAGTTTGATATGCACTCATGTTTCTTTCAAGATCGCTATATTACAGCTTACGTCCTTGCTTCGTATAATACTTGCTTATTGCCTATGACGTGGAAAATGGGCAGTTTGCCACTCGTCGTCGACTTGTTGTCGTGCTCGTATTACTGTTTCTCACCCTTGCACAACACTTCCAATAGAATCGGAGAAGCTTGGCACAGCACTTGGCGGTAAGATCCGGATCCATGGCAAGGGTCTGGCTTGCACTGCCGGTAAGGTTCAGCAGAACATTTTGGATCTCAATCCTAGCATTCTACCATATAGGCAAGTACTGACCTCGTGTCGGCAGGTGAGAGCTCATGTAAGAAGCGACGGATATCTCCGTAGCATTGCAGAGTAATCAAGATAAGCCAAGTACGGCTATACCGAGTAGATTTATATGAGTCCTCACAGATAAGACGAGAGGAGGTAAGAAACTGCACACCATGATTGCCGGAACAATAGCTCTGGCTTGCCAAAACAGCTTATAATAAGGCGAAAGCCGCCACGGCATCCCAAGCATGCAGCACTGGCTGAGTGAGACATACAGGAGTGGTAAGACAATGATTAGCAAATCAGCTGTCGATGGGATCATACAAACTGTCTCAGTGCGCGCCTTGACCTCAACTGCATTTTGGCTGACTACAACCAGCTTGGGCTAATCGACCAGTCCATCCCACCGACCGTCAATCGCTGTACTTGAGTTTGTATACCAAGCATGTCTGCACTCACAAGCCCAAGTGCAAGTGGTACTAGTAGTACTAGTTCACGTCAGCCAAAGGGAGAAATGAGTGACTTTGATAAAGGGCGAATTGTGGGATGGCATGATGAAGGTGTGTCCAAAAGAGAGATTGCACGTCGACTAGGACGGAATGAGTCGACAATCCGGTCTTTTATAAAACGGTAAGTAAAGAACGGATCCAATTTGAGGATTTTGACTGACGTCAATGTAGATATGTAGAAAATGGTCAAAACCCGAGCAATGGTACACCTACTGGTCGGCCTCCTAAGAAAAAGGAAGAAATGGGGGATAGGATCTTAGATACCATTGAAGGAGACTGTTCTACAGATAGCAGCAAGTAGCAGAAGAGCTGGTAGAAGCCCACCTTCATACTTTTAAGCCGATATCTAAAAGGCAAAGGATATCGAGAATAAAAAAGAGGCCTAAGCTAACAGAAGCATATACTGTTGCTCGGCTTAGATGGGCTATTAAAAGAAATGATTAGACTGAGGAGCAGTGAGGATATTATATTTGGGGTGATGAGTTTAGTGTTGAGAAAGGTAGCACTGGTAGTGTTAAGGCATGAAGGGGAAGACCGAAACAAGGTTGATTCGCTGGTGGGACCAAGTACGTACCCTTGACTATTTCTATACTATTCTAACAGGTTTATAGAACAGGTAAACAAGGTCTGAGGATTCTTTGAGGCACTACACCGGGGTATATTTGTGCTATGCTAGAAGGTCGGAATTGTGCAGAGTGCTATGTGGGGATGTTGGAAGAATTTTCTGCCACTGGTGAAAGCAGATATGGAGATTGCCGGAGTTTCCAATCCTGCCTTCATGTAGTATAACTCTTTTATCAATCCTATCGTGCCCTACTTTGGTTACAAGAGGGTGGGGGTTAGTCGATCATCCAGCTTGTTCTCCCGATCTTAATGCCATTGAGCATGCCTAGAACTACCTTACGAGGATTTTGTACCATCAGCTTCCTAACCTTGCTTCTTTTGTTAATAAGAAATAAGAGAATGGTTGAATGTTTGGAAGAAGCACGGAAAGAGATTCCTACTGGCATGCTGGACTCTCTTACCAGATCTGTACCTCGACGGGTTGCTACGGTCATTAAGGCAGCACTAAGTATTCATTATGAGCACTCTGCCTTATATCTCTATTCGATCGAGTAGCCTAGTTAGCGCTCAAGCATCTGTCGTACAGTGACATTACCCATATTTCACATGCCTGCATGTTGGAAGCGATCGCCACATAAAACATGAATTGTTCTTGTGTATGGACTGTTGGATACAAGTGATAGGGGCTCTCAAAACCATGCTTTACATTCTATATTATTTTACACACTGCCATCCTACATCAACAAAAGCCCGGTTGGCTCAGTCGGTAGAGCGTGTGACTCTTAAGTTCCTGATCTCAGGTGCATGAGGGATCTCAAGGTCGCGAGTTCGAGCCTCGCATTGGGCTGGTATTCTTTTTGGTGGGGGAACAAGGGACGTTAGATTTTTGTTTACCGAGGTTTAGCTTGGTGCTTTTGACGACCCCAGACATGATTTTTTTTATAGCGCAAGACAAGGTCACCTGACGGACGTACTTCTCAGTGACGACCTCAAGGCTGCAGCCTGACTACGTACGGCTGTCGACATGTCCTTTGAGTACAGGGCTACACTTCACACTTGACATGAAACCAGACAACACACCTTCCGCCCCCCCCGAATCGATAGCTACTTAGATGGCTAGCTAAATCATGCACTCTTGTTGATCTTTAGAATATCCATCTATAGGGCCCCCGATCCCTTGGCGAATATTTGAGCCTCGTTCGTTGCTAATTACTAGCCTCGTACCTACTGTGCTGTATATCAAGGAGTAATATCATATCAATGTATACGTATGGTTGGTTAGATTGTTATCTGGGTTTGATAAGTATATATTAGTTGAGGCTTTGTAGGATAAAGATCTACAATTGACAGGTTCGTTGGGAAGGCGGGGGGGGGGGGGGGGGCGAGCGGGAC
>Ga0307511_10002997_pt1 | contig 17476 bp, 18 predicted proteins | sample 13_EM_MG_FD_200266 | JGI IMG/M metagenome (GOLD analysis project Ga0307511, IMG submission 200266) | Populus trichocarpa ectomycorrhiza microbial communities from riparian zone in the Pacific Northwest, United States - 13_EM | ecosystem: Host-associated > Plants > Roots > Unclassified | place... | reverse complement strand
CTCTGCAATTACACACTAGTCAACAGCAAACAGGTCTGTCTGGCGCCTGACGGCAAGAAATACGGCTGTCGGTTCAGGGGGCCAGTTGACCGTCATATACATTGCAAATATTTGGAAATATTAGTTATGAACAGTGCTTTACAATGGTTCAAGGGAAACAAAATATCAAAGCAGTAGGAATTCCACATGGTATCTCATTATCTCTGTCTTTAATTCAGGGTAATTAGCTCATCTATATATAACAGTTATTGCAATACAGCCATACCTTGGTGCTGACGCTCCATAGATCTCGACTGTTTGACAGTCCGAACTTAGGCCATTTCACCAATATCGTGAGTGACCGACCGTTTCATCGCAGCTCTCAACCCACCCAACATCGATTGCATCGTGTCTAATTTAGCGTCGATCGATTTAACACGAGCTAGCATGAACGATCGATGCTAATATGCTAGTGCTCTCCCCATCCTCTGTGCCTCAATTACACGATAGTCCCCAAAGCTAATAGAGGGTGGTGCTCGTGAATTGGACTCAAAAATTATAAAAATGGGCTCTCGACTCTACAAAGGTACCCTCCCAGTGTCTACGTGCATACATATGAAGTCCCTGCTATTTGTCCCGTGGTTCTTAATCCTCAAGAAACTTCCAATTCCAAATATTTCTATAAACAATGCCTATTTTTGGGTTCCTAAAGGTGCAACGCAATCCAGTTAAATCAAGATATTGCCTTGTTACTGATTCTTTTGTGATATTGTAGTGCGTGATGGTGGGGGATGAGGGTGTGGGCAAAGTGAGTCTCACCCATCGCTACCCTCCGTTTCACACCCCTAACCGTTCTAACGACGGGTTTTCTATTCGTACAGTCGTGTCTTATTTCACGATATATGCACCGGGAACTGCCGAGGGAATACAAACCTACGGTGTAAGTTCAACCCGAGAGCCTCCAAAAAACAGCGTCTAGAGCCGAGAACATACACATTTCGTTTCTCTCAATCTTATTGTAGCTGGGGTAATGCTAAAGCTCTTTAGATTCTGTCACCACCATACAACGGCTTTGGTAGATGGGAAACCGTTCAGTCTGTTCTTGGTGGATACCACTGGAGATCCCGCCTACCGTTTTCCACGGCCCATGGACTATCCTGGGACCGATGTTTTTGGGCTCTGCTACTCGGTAGCTAGCCCAATCTCATTTGAGAATATTCTGAACAAGGTTTATTGACTTCTATGCTCATCAACATCGCAGAGCTCTGACACGCATAGTGGCACCCGGAAATTTGCGAACACGCACCAGGGACCCCAATGGTATTAGTTGGGCTAGGTGCCGATATCCGCAAAGACCACACTGCCCTCGCTCAATTGCAAGAGAGGGGCATATCTGTGGTTACACAGCGGGAGGCGAACCAGCTCGCGAAAACAATCCATGCTGTAGCGTAAGAGCCTTTCGTGGTGTTGTACATATATTTTGCGTCTTTACTAAGACTACATGTAGATCTGTGGAATGCTCGGCAACGGAAGAAGTGGGTGTCGACGACGTTTTTGACGCTGCTTTAAGGTTGGTGTTGACATGACAACCATTTCCAGACAACATACTGACAACTCTATAGGGTGGCTTGCCACTGCTACCCTGCGGAATCTCAGCTTGGGATACCACCCCCTCTTGGTGATCCTGAGGCCGCACCTAGGCCATATCACAGCAGAGATTCTGCCCGCCAGACAAGGCCGGATCTTAGCCCACAAAACAGTTGCGGATCTGGCTCGACACTTGTGCCATCACACAGCAGTAACCAACCGGAATGTAACCGAAAAAAGGGCCAGCCGCAAGGTAACACGGGCAAGCCGAAACGAAACTGGGGCAAATTGCATCTCCACAGGGACAAGCCGGAACATTGCAGTGGCACTAAAGACAAATGCACCCTCATGTGAGGGTCCCATTCCCAATTCTTTTGGGGGCGCAGGTGGGTAATTCGTTCTCAGCAGCTCAATATCCGATAACCATGTGGATACAGGTGGGGCAAATATGGAGCATTTGGGTCAAACTGCATGCATTTATTTTCCTCAACAGTCACCTCGATATCGTTCATTTCAGGAGTTCTACACTGTTTGTTTGCGTCCCAGGTACGATGTGGCGGAGAGGGGTTCAAAGGAGTTTTGCTCTGTTCTATGGTTTTCTTTTGCCATGTTTATTTGCCTTCACTCTGTACTCGCTTAGCATAATATTTAGCATATGGCGTTATTTTATGGTCAGTAGGGGCTATGTAGATCTTGTTCCGCAATTTCGTTCTACAGGGAATAAACTAGACAATTTGGTACTGGCCTGGTTGTTGTGGTCGTACCTGCAATCTCTCACATTCTATCATGCTCGCCATGCTCGGCTTTGGAGTCAATTACATATCGTACAATAAATATCCACGATTCTTCACCCGCCGAGTTTGTTGTAACAATCACCTGTGATTTGTCTCCCATACCTTCTATTTAGGTGGGAGCCAACGTAACCCCTATAACGGAAATATTCCGCGATTTTTGCCGTCAATAGTTGTGATAGGGATATCACAACATCTCGTTAGGCTCGCTTCCCACAGCGATAACGCTGGAGGCACCCCACATAACATACATAGGGATACGGCGTTTAAGGTAGAGAGTTCATGATTCCGTAGATAATCCCCAGGGGGGGATCTGAAGGTGCTGACAGCTCGGAACGATTTTTGTAGACAGGGCTTTGTGACGCTCACCTATAAGCTTCCTGCCTCAAGGCAGAGAGTAGAGAAAGAACTCCAGAATTAAGATTTCGACTTAGTTGGATTGATTGATAATACATATAACACAATACGATACAAGAGCACAAAGTACGACCCAAATGACCCAAATGCCACAACCCAAGTGCTGAAGCATGTCCCAAAATACACGTGCCAGATGCCAAATACCTATATCCCGCCAAGTAAAGTACCCGATGCGAAATATATCCCCAAAATAAAGTTGCCAGTTGCCAAATATATTCCCCAGCAAACAGCCCTGTAACCCAGTTATGTCCCCCAACAAGATTCCCTGTAACCCAGACACTTGCCTGATTTCAAAAGCCAGTACCACATCGGGTAAAGTCTAGGTGGTATAGCTGCGGGGTAGTTGGTTTCCTGAGTCCCCCCTTCTTTGACCTTTTCCCCACCGTAACCCGCATGCATTGCAAAGTGTCTTTGGCCCATTGGGCCCTCTTCTCCATTCTGGACTGTGTCGTACTCCACACCCCATGCAAATATGCTCTTCTGTCATACTGCGCTGCTGCCCCCAGCTGTGCCTATTTCTTTGGGGCATTGATATTGCCACGCCCGTATTGCCCGTTGCCACCGACAAAGAGCTGCCTGCAGGATCGACCGCCCAAGCACTCGGCCCTTCCATACAACCTAGGCCACTGAACGCTTCCATGCCACCAGTTACGTCAAATCCAGCTAATTCATCTACCATAGCTTGTGTTTCCTGAGGGTTCGTCATTTCCCCCCTTTCGGGGCACTTTTGTGTGCATTGTGTGACCGCGGAGGGTGGATCCATAGTTCTCCACTGTGAGGACTCAGCTGGGGCAGTGCTTGTGCGTGACAGCAGGTAGGATACGGTGTGGCTGCCTTGTTCATCATCAGACTTTGATCTGGAAATACGCCGACCGTAGTGCTCGGCCTCAACCCTAGCTTCCGAAATCGAGCCCATTGACGCATTCTGTGGTGGTGGGTAATGGGTGGCTATCATCATGAACCCTATTCCTGTCGCTGATCCTTGAATATCCATGGCATCTACCAAATCGCGATGCCCTGTTACCTCGACCACAATATAGCCTTGGTCCCTCTTCCAGAACCTTAAGAGCATCCTTAGGTTGTTTCCCGACTCCAGTGCTAGGTTGAACTCACGCATAAACACCGCTGAGTCATCGGGGTGTATATAGTCGGTTATCATCCTGCCGAGTAACTCCGATGGATTATATCCCGTCATGGACCTACCAGAGGGTGATGCGTACAGAATCCTCATCTCAGGTGAGAGGACTTGGAAAAAGTCCTTATGATCGTCCTGCCGCACTTGGGGCCAGGTTCTCCGCACCGTACTCGGGGACAACGGTGCTACACCGGCACCAGCACCCTGAAATTGCAACTGTGACCCACTGGGTGAGCTTGCGAACGGATAGTCCCATACCAGGACGATGGAAAGGACGGGCTGTAGCACTAGGTCACTTACTACCGGAACCTGAGTTTCCACCGAAGAACCACTTCCCTGTCGGAGACCGCGGTCTCCGGGTCTTAGTGACTGCGCTGCGTTTATCGTGGAGGCGATCCCATCAGTTGTTTGTGGGAAAACATCAGCAAAAGGCGCAACCCTCGTACCTATTTCGGGGGCTACTGGTATATCCTCTGTGAGCAGGCGGTATGCTGGTGGGGTAGCGTCGGTCGGGTCGTGGCGCAACAGGTCCAGGAAATCAGCCATTGATACAGGAAATATGTAAGGTGAGGTTGTCAAGTGGAAAGGTAACTACAATGTCAGTGTTGTATTGTTCGGTGAGTAGCTGTAGTGTAGTTTTTTAAGAGCTGCCGGCGTTGAGGGGCAATACTTAAGCCGCCACTTCCACTATCTCTATACTTTCAGAAACGCCGTCATGCCAAGTAATTCTATCACGCCGTCTCTAGCGCACCAAGTGAGGCAGTGGCTACCGGATCCAGACCCCTGCCACTTCCTAGTTTGGTAGCGGCATGGTGCAGATTACAACCCATACAAGAGTTGCGTCACCAAAATAATCACCACTAGCCTCCCTCATGTGGACGACGCACACAACGGAGGAAAAGACACTGCATTGCGAAAGTGAGATATAACCTATACAAGATCTATAATTTTTTGGCAGGACAGGAAGCATTCGAAGACCATGCCGTTACCTCGAAGGAGTGGGTTGGCTATTCAGTGCATTCACGCTTGTCATTCTACTAAATCAACTAACGCAATTCGCACCGAATATGTATCGGTATCGGAGGGACAGTGAGCAATGCGAGGCGAGGGGAGGTAGGAGAGGTGCCGGTGGTAAGTTTAGGTGCTGCGAATGCCCAGGGAGCATATCTGATATTAATAAAGAACCAATCCCGCAATGCAGATAGAGGAAAAGCCTCCAGCTTACATCACCCGCTCTAGGCCTACACCAACACACCCAGATCCACAATAGGTACAAATCCCTTAGGACATGACTGGTCCCAAGACCCCTCCCCGATTACTCTCCCCCAATTGTCTTACCCTCATGCCCCACCAAAACCCTCGACTCTACTCTGAGAACCTATCACCTTGCCTAGAAGTCCCCCTGGTCCGATGGTTCGTCTATGCTATGAGAATGCAACTATACCACAGGCAAGGAGCAGAATGTGCGCCGAGATGACAGCAAACAATCCCTCGTGCACTGTGCACCGCCGCCAGCAACACCGTCCCTGCACAAACAACCTGACACTGACTCCGTAGCGCCTTAATACAGAGACCAAATATGACAGTCGGTACACAGAAGGGATTATTCCAGTCAAGGCAGTACGCATACCCTTGATTCGAACTTTCGGTTGTACGGCATATACGAAACAGGGCAAAATTCACCGTACGCCTACACAACACCATGAAAAGCGTGAATCCCTCCGGGGCGCTTATTTCCGTACTGACAGTCAGGCAATTATATACCAGCGTAATTCAACCAATACTCCCCTTGCCAGCGGAGGTCTGGCATCCTCCACACGTCCATACTTCCCAACACGGAACCGATCGCTAGCGCCGTTGAAACACATCGCATACCAGTGCCCACGGACAATCACTGGTGCGTACAGGGGTTCATGACAGGGGGAGTTGACCTGCATTGCTAATTTCAGTCCCCGCCAAACATTATCTGGGCGGCATCAGTGGGGAATGAGCATGCAGATCGCTACAATTGTCCGATGCGTCCTGACTACGCGACTGCAGCTCACAGACTTTCGATGTCCCTATACAAGCGGCGTTCCGATCTCCCTTGTAGAGCCCGAGGAACAACCCTACGGCGATGCCACCCCGTGCCACTCCCTCAAATATATCTTGAACTCAACTCGAAAACCATGCGAGGAACGTCAATTAAATATGGGTTCCTACTCTGAACCGATATCTGGACACTAGCAAGAGATCACTCCGCACGGACGTCAACAATATTCATGGGCATATAGCCATAGGGTTTTGCAAAAACGATCTGCTTAACGGCGTCGAAAACTCAGGAAGCAGTTGATTGGGTAAGCTAGCCTCTATTTCTGGCGGGTAGCTGAACGGTTAGATTAATAACTGATATGTGCCTCCACCTAACAGACTCTATCGCAACAGGGAATACTGATCGAACCCTCGCACCCCAAATCCAGGCTGAGTTGGGCACTATAGTTAATATTAGTACGTCCCTAGTCACTGCTATACCTTGTGTCCTGCGTCACATAGAACTGACTAGAAATGCAAAAGTGGACATATTTGCCAAACTGACAGGAGTTCGGAGAATGGCAGGGACCCACAAGCAGGAATACACAACGAGATTAGGCTAATGAGCAGTAGAGTCAGGTTAGCATTTGGAACTCGAGGTCAGACGCACATACCAAGTGAAACAGGCATGCCCTATCTATCGACTCTCGAAGTGGTCACTGACCTAGGTCTCCAACTCTCTTGGCTCCATAATGTCGATAAAGTGGATTCCGGCGCATACCCTCAGTGTGGTTGGCCCTTTCACCATAGGTGATTCGATCAAGGGCTCTCAATTTCCCCTCTTGACCGGTCTGATCTACCACTACTAAGGGATTTGACCTATCTTCGTTATTGCTCTCTATCAAATACTTGACCTGCATCATGCTATTATTCCTCTTCCATTTACATGATGTGCATTGGCAGCAGATCAACTTGCCTCCGGTTGCGAGGCCCTCCTCTATCCTTCGAAGATGCTTTACTATCCTTTCGCCGTTTGCGGCCATCTCCACTCTCCCAGGCTCCGCGAGTGTGGGGGGCGCTTCCGCAACCAAAAGGAAGAAATTACCACAGTTAACTTTACTAGCATAGGTAACATGTTAGAGAAGCAATTATGCAAGCCAAGGTAACAATGGATTAAAGCTAGTCCAGTCTGGATATAATTTCTCCAGATTTATGGAACGTGTCCGTCCTTGCAAGTGGGTCCCCGCCCCGCCGAAATTTGAATAGGGACATATGTCTTGCTGGTTGGAGCTTATTCCTTATCTCCGAGGGGTTCCTTATATTGAAATTATCCTGTATACCCCGAGTGGGGTTACAGGATAAGGCAATCACACGTAAGAGCACTACAAAAACTAATTTGCGTTGCACAGCTAACGATCTTTCAGGGGGAGGGAATACCATTGCCAGGCCTGATTCTTCCGGCGTAGCTAAAACCTCTATCAAGTTTCAGCGTATGAGGAGCGGATTGGGTAGACAGATGTCAGAGCACTCCCAGAGCCTAATGTGGTGGCATAGTGGGTGATACCAGGTCCTCCCTGGGTCCTCCGAAAGCACTTTCTCTCTTCCTTGTCTCCTCCACTTCTCCGCCGAGACTCTTGTCTCTCAGGCATCAAAATCCGGTGTCAGCCTCTTCTCTCCTCCTCGACACTTTCACCGCCTGGGGGTATCGGGTGAGCGAAAGAGCTATGACGGGCATACCTCCAGGAACGAATTTGCTAGCATAGCCAACATCTCTCAACGACGGAAGAAGTTATTTGTGGAACGGACGCTGTCGAGATAGATAATGGCTCTCACAGAAAATATTGTCTTCTGCACGAAGTCAGTCACGTCAACACACAACTCGGCTCGCCGGGTAATCTCGAAAACTCAGCAAAATGAGGCAGTGGTTTTAGATCCTTGACAGAAAATACCCGGACCTAGGATAGCTAAGACCTCTACTTTGATACAGTGCGCACTACAGAGATGGTTAAATTCCTGTTTCGTTCTCTATCTAGGGAGCGAGCGGTTCAGGTTCCCTTGATCACCTGCTCCGCCCCATAGGCCAACATGGGAAATGAGCCAAAACCGGCAGGGCTATGCAGGTGGCGATCCACTGGTGACAGGGACAGTTGCAGTATTGGAATAATCTTATTGTGAGGTCAACAGCAGCTATGTTACAGAAGCAAGGCAGGAGGAAACATTTGATCAGCGGTAATCGTTAGGACACGCAGTGTTGGGAGAAAGAGCTCAACACGATGAAAATAGAGGATTTCAAACTGTGGCTTGAACCCTGCATACGGCGAGGCCCCCTACGAAAGGAAGGCCATCCGCCCCCACGACGGTAGATGCTCATAGGAAGGAAGAAGGGGCTACATTACTGCAATAGTTTCATCCTTTGTGTGGTATATATGCTAGAGCAACTAATAGTATAATAGAAGCTTTATTCAGACTCTACCTACTACTTTGAATAGTTATACAACAAACCGCGCAAGGCGGAGGCCCCACAGTGTTGGAATGCTGGTCTGCGACAAAATTAGTGGGGGGGTCGCATGTCACTGTACTCAGTGATCAAGTCGTTGTTGGTACTTTCCTTCTTTTGTCATTAGAGCTCTTCTGCCCTGTTTTCATCGCCGATTTCACCAATTTTAACAGGAGGATCGAAGCGTTAAACGAAGCATTATTTTCATCTGCTACCCTTGGACCAATCTGCTTTCCGGGGTGAGGTATGTTCCGTGCCTAGGTGCCTCCACCAATTACAGAACAGCCAAAGCCTGCTACCAGGATAACGTATTTGACGGGGATCCGGGGCACTACCGGGATCCAGCGCACTCCCAAGATGCATGTATTTAATTGTTAAAAAATCGAATTATCGTGCAAATAGGCTCAAATTGAAACCAGAGTTATAGTATATACATAGAAGTTATCTACAAGTGCTGCCCTCGGGTGAACATTGATATATGAGGTGGTGAAAAATGGAAGGTAGGAATTGGAGCATGTGTGGACCAGAAATTGACCTGATTGAATTATGGCCTCAAAGGACTTGTGGGGCTCAATATACGTTGTATCTGATGTATCATACATGTGGACTCAGTATGAGGACCAACGGCTTTCTGTGTGAAGAGAAGTAGTAAACTACATAGCGTATTATGTTTAAACGTACATATCCTGAGGGACATCGGGATCAAGTAATCTTTATATCAGGTTTATATGCGAACTTAGGTTCAGATACTATTCCCACCATTGGTAAGTAAGTTTAATACGTTATGGGGGTATAGTGGGCCTTTTGGGGCACGGTGGAGTGGAGGATAATTGGTACGCTTGTACTGATATCACATAGAGTAAACATGTCTAATATGAAGGAAATGGCCATGAGCTTATTGCAAACGCCTTTATGCATTGTAAAGTACCTTGATGAACAGCCTAGGCATTTTATCTACCTTCTAGCCTGAGTTATTACAAAATATGCAGTAATTTTTACACATTTTGGGGGGTATTTTGACTCAACGCATGTTGTAGCTTGTCAATGGTACCAAGGCTTTGTAGGAAGCCTCACTACATGCTAAGGGCGCCGTCCTGTAGCGCTATGCCTCGGATTGAGTCAGCTGACCTACTGGATATCGGGAGAAATGGATTGGTTACCCTCAAGTATGTTACCTTGTACAAGTGCCCCCATGGTCCCTCCATGCATATAACTAGTTTCCTTACATGTAGTAAGTTTTACCAGACCATATGTCTATATTCATACCCAACACAAAGGCTCCTTGATCCCGATATCCCTCAGAATATCTCTTTTTTAACATAATCCGCCATGTAGTTTACTACTTCTCTTCACATGGTAGGCCGCTGGTGCTAATAGTGACTCCATATGTATTTTAAATCAAATACAACATATATTGAGCCCCACAAGTCTTTTGAGGACATAACCCAGTCACATCAATGGTAAGTCCATACATACTCCATTTCCTACCCTCCATTTTTCACCACCTCATATATCAATGTTCACCCGAGGGCGGCACTTGCTGATGACATCTATGTATACACTATAACTCTGGTTTTAATTTGAGCCTATTTGCACGATAATTCGATTTTTTAACAATTAAATACAAGCATCTCGGAAAGTGCGCCGGATCCCCGTACCTAATTGGAGTAGTAATAGGGAGGGAATGGTAATACCCACTCGTTTGAGGTCTGGGAGAAGCATGGAGAGTGGCAAAAGCGTGGGACTCACATTTTTACTCACATCTTTTTTTGGATAAGCTAGACACTGATGTTGAAGAAATGTCCTTGGGAGAATTCGACCTCAATTATGTAGTGGAAGGTAGCTATGTGACCAAACAATTGCACCACCATGCATATCCCATGATAGTGTTACACTTTTCATCCTGTGTATGTATAATAGAAATGGACCAGAATCGGAGTTCAGGGTAACGTTATACTTCGTCAAAGACATTATCGTCTTAGACACCACCCCGTTTGTGCCCCAGCCCAGATACATATGTATACTGAAGGAGATGGTTGAACCGGAATTGAGCCCCATACCCGTTTATTGGTTAAAAAACCTATTCGTATTATTGCACTGACACTACCTATTGACCAGGCGCGGAATTGCAGGGCCGTTGCGGGATGGCATATATATCCCTCGGGGGATATGTGATGTAGCAAGTTGAGAGGGAATCGCTGTCTATTGTGTCATACAATAGATCTATATATGAGCAAAGTATATATAAAAGATTTAAAAAATATACAAGAGTAGCTCTGCTTGCGCAATCCCATACCCCGCCAGGGCTTAGTAAGAATTCGTACATGGATGCTTCCCTGACCCAGTATAGCAGTAGGCAGTACATGAACGCCCTTCTTTGTTGCATTGGTAGCGACGGTCAGCTTATAGGCCTTTGTATCTGCAGTGAATCACAGTGTAACAACCTACACCACATATTAATCTAAGATCAAGACCCCTGCCTCCTGGTGATCAATTCCATGAAACCTCTGATTGATACAGGCATAGGTTTTACTCTTGCCTGCATGTAATAACACATAATGACTATGTGCAATAACATCAATAACATCAAAGACATCATGCTCTTAAACTACTCGTTTCCCACAATTATCTTTTCCGGCCATATAATGTTTTTTTGTTTTTTTCCCCCTCAGTCTATACGCCTTAAACAGCCTTATGCTATGCAGCGGCCTTGGAGCCTTTGATAGAACCTTCATTTGGAGCGGTCGACGGCCGAGAAAACTAAGCTTCCTACCTACAACTGGGTGAGACCCAAAACCGCTGTATAAGCAAAGAAAGAACCAGTCAGGGTAACAGAGACGTGACATGTAAGCCAACATCAATAACCTTTTATCACCAGTCGCTGCATTCTAGCCTTCTCTTTCCCCTATCAAAATCGGAAGCCTCGATCGGAAGCCACAGTTCTTTCACCCTCGGGTGACTCCCAAGGGCCAACCTTTTGTCAAAAAAAATCACCATGGAGCTAGTAGCCTTCCCCAGCCTCCGCATACCTCCAAAGAGCCAACGTGCTCCCATAATCGCTTTCGCTCCCATTTCCTGCATTAGATCTGCCAAGGGTCTCTGGGAGGGGACCCTATGAATAACCATCGCCTTAACAGGGTGGTTGTCACTCGGTGGTGGACTCCGTAGGCGTGTTTTGGGTGGTTGGGATTTCTTCCCAGCCTTTGCTGTCGGGCGTCGAGCAGCCTGTTGTTTTGTGGCTGGAGGTGCCGCCACCAGGGCCTCGTCCCCCCCTACATACCCGGATAGGTCCTTATACTCCTAATAGGTATCGGATAGACGGACTAGTTCTTTCATCTCTGTATCTTCGCTGTCCTTGGCCAGCTCATTTGCTTTCCTCCACATCCTCTTCCGGTCCATTGCCTTTCTCAGTTCCCAAAACGTCACTCTGTCTGTGTACCCCACTCTTCCTATGCAATATCTGCCGTCTGTGTACCAAAATCCGCCTGTGTCAGCTTCTCCTCATCCTAGGTCTGGGTTACGATCGTAACCATTTTGACTGGTAGTACTTTACCCTTTGCCTTCCATTTGTTCCTCTCCAACGACACTGCCTTCCTCATCTTCGCTTTTGTATCTGGAGTTTGAGACCCTCGATAATCCCGTCTCTTGCCTCAAGTAGTCCTCCACATCAGCTTGTTGCCCATAGTGGTCATCCCAATCAACCTGTTCGAGTGCGTCAGCGACAGCTTGATGGCCTTCTCCATCTTCGCTTCCGTCCTCGCCGAGATTTCTGACCACCAAACCGAATATCTTCATTTCCTCGGCTGTTTCAACCAGCACTGAGTCCACAAGATTGACTACATTTCACAACAGCAAACTCGCCACTAGACTCCACTCAAATTCCTCCAGTCATGACCCATTTGTTCTATGACTTCATCATCGGAATTGAGGAACCCTGCCGGTTTTCCCTTTGACTTCCATGGTCCGCTGACGAAGTGGTCATCCTCGCTTTCTTCCCTAAAGAAAGTTTCTGCTTCCTGGTTGATCTTCTCAAAGTAAATTTCGCGCCGCTCAATATCCTCCAAAATTTCCTTTATCATCCTCAACACTCTTGCCTCATCTGCCTCTATTCTTGCTGCCGGTACTGGTATGGATACCTTCCCCGGATATATACAGTCACGGAAACCTCGCCTGTTAACATCCGGTTTCTAGCCTTGACGACTGGTGTAGGCTCCGATTTTGGTAGTCGCTGGAGTTCCAGAGTGTAAAATTTCGGGTTGTTGTCTAGGGAGGGCTTTGGCTGTTGCCTTTGCCTTTTTTCCCCGTGTTTTGTTATCCAATCTAATTCCCCAAAGAATTGTGGAGCCGCAAGAATATGGGTGATGCCGGGATCTCACGCTGCTATAAGGGGTGCAACGCGCCACTTATGCCTGCAGAATCCTTAGTTGTTGCTACCCGTGGTAACTTTCATAGGAATCGCCTCAGTTCGGCACAAGTTCTAGCAAGACTTGACCCTCGATGAGATTCCGTGATCCTTCTCAAGGGGTCACGAAAATAACATTAGTGATGTGCTTGCCTTGTCTACCGAATTCTGTTTTCGCCGACGTCGGAAACCCTCCGGTTGTCGAGGTTGACCAAGTGGGCTCGTCCTGCACGGTGTTGTCGGTAGGCAATATAATGTAAAGCATCGTTACGTAGGTGATATTCCGTTAGTGCCTTCGTTGGCAACTTAATTACTGATTTATCACCTCTTGGCGCCTTGAGATTTGTATCTAGCAGGTATGCTTTAATTTTGCGATACCTACTACCTATTAGCCACTATGTATCATACTGTAAAAAAATTATAGGGAGTTACTTCTCTAAGGTTAATCGGGATTTTTTGGTGGTTGTGTGTAAATATTGTTTAAACTTGGTACGAGCACTAGAGAATGCTTCAATTACGTTTCTAGATGGAGAACAGCCTAAGGGATGATACTGGTTGAGATCAGGTCCTCCATGAGCTTCTGTGATAGACATAAACGGAGTACGGTACTGGTAGTAGATGCCAATTAAAATTCTCGTGTGTATCGTATCGCAAAGGGGATGTAAATTCTTGTGTGTATCGCAAAAGGATTGTAGTACGAAAAATGATCCTAAAAGTTACTATTACATGCTCTAGATTGTCTTGTTCTTTGTCCAATTTTAATCCCGTAGCGGCCCTGAACATATCTTCTGAGAACCATCAGGAACCAAGTACGAAATGGCGATTTGTTCAATTTTTATATCAAAGGACAAAGTGGTTAACCGCGCACTTCAGTCGTATCGCTGATCAGCCGAACCAGTCGCCTACGGATCCCGTAAGTTATGTGTAGGTTGATACCACAGGAAATATAGAGACCACAACGCTATGTTGGTTCTACAAGTCCTAGTAATCCCCATACCTACCATTGTCAATCGCAAATCAAGGCTTTTACAAGTCTAAATATATTGACACACCGCGGGGAGGGAAAAAATTCCCGGGGGGGGACGGCCATAAGGGTTTTCTCGTATAATTTCACCTTCTTGCGCCGCATAGCCTTAGGCTAATTAGGCGTATAGACTCCAGAAAAAAAAAAATATATTTCACCTTCTTCACTAACATCTTATGTAAAGGTTTAATTTTGGAAATGATCCCCCGTGGTTCGTCGTTGGAACCGCATACGTAGTTTAGGATCAAGGCCAAATCAGAAAGCTTTTTTGTTTATTTTAAAGTCTATAACACCGATCCGACCCTAATTCATGCGGCGAAACCAGAAAACTTTTATACTCTGGGGAGTCGCCCGTGAGAGACTCGCTCCAATCTCGATATCGGTAGATCACCTGACAAGAGGTACATCGTTTCAGTGCCTTTGTCAAGTCACCTCCCCGATCCCTGGCTCACCACAAGTAAATATGCAAGATGCATTCACTGGCCCACCGAGCTATTGAGCGCTGCTATGAACAGACTACCAAACTTGGTATTTTCCTCGTCACTTTTAGCCTTATCCGTCTTCTCACATCATGGTATAATATGATATGCAAGATTACCCAAAATTTCAGCATATTATCTAATAGCTCAGGCTAGAAGGTAAGGTAAGTTACCTAGGGTCTTGATCAAGGTACTTTACAATACATAGATACGTTTGCAATAAGAGCATGACCTTATCCTTCATATTAGACAAGTTTACTCTTTGTGATATCAGCAGAAGCGTACCAATTACCCTCAGCTCCTCCGTGCCCCAAAAGGCCCACTACACCTTCATAATGTATAAGACTTACTTACCAATAGTAAGCGTATGTATCTGAACCTAAGTTCGCATATAAACCTGATATAAAGATTACTTGATCCCGATATCCCTCAGGGTATGTATTTTTTAACCTAAACCGCTATGTAGTTTAACACTTCTCTTCACACAGAAGGTCTCTGGTCCTCATACTGAGTCCAGATGTATGATACATCACATACAACGTATATTGAGCCCCACAAGTCCTTTGAGGCCATAATTCAATCAGGTCAATTTCTGGTCCACACATGCTCCAATTCCTACCTTCCATTCTTCACCACCTCATATATCAATGCTCACCACAGGGTGGCACTTGTAGATAACTTCTATATATACACTATAACTCTGGTTTCAATTTGAGCCTATTTCCATGATAATTCAATTTTTTAACAATTAAATACATCCACCCCGGAACTGCACTGGATCCCGGTATTGCGCCGGATCCCTCTCAAATATGTTATTCCTATTATCCTTACGAGCCGCCAACTTGACTACTTCCTGCCATTTGCTGGAGGTCAGTTGTTCAAGGCCCCGATCCTTATCTGCTACAGCCCCAAAGCGCCCCAATCATTCAACAACACCCAAGAGCTCTGCTTTGTCCCTAGAAGCCCCCGCTTTTAACACCAACTTATGTCGTGTTTGGCGGAGCACGCCGCGAGAGTTCGTTGGAGTTGCAATGATCGTAGCGGGAGGAGGGGATTATCAATACTCGTGGGGGAAGCTACTGTATCTAGTACATGTTGGGCATTTATTGGAATTGAACCCACACCACGCCATCCTGCCGGCATATTTTCTGCGTTTCCGTTGCTTCCCGGGCCCGAACCAATCATCAATGAAAATTTCACTTCCAATAGAAAAAAATGCGAATCGAGCTGTTCAATCCACTTCCGTCCATGTTTTTGTAGGTGAGAAAAGAGATTGAAATCCAAGGATTCAAGCATATGAGAACCATGCGGTGGTAAAAGATGTGGCTTGATATTAACATCACAATGCTTAAGGAATGTGAAAATCGTGTACATCAATAATCACAAGGTGAGGGGGGGATGGCGCATCAACTCGTGGCTTGGTTTTTTGATCAATATCCTTGAGCCATGCCTTGCGGCTGTCCACCCATAGGTAGAAATTGTAAATAGATAGTCCTCTGCTTCTGAATCCCCTTCCAAATGCTGATACTATCCTGTATATTTCTTACCTCTCTTATATATTACCAATGGTGGCGATACTGTCCCTTCTCCGCAAATCGTGTCAATACGGTGATCAGCCGTCGATTCCAATGGTGTGCAAGGTTGCCATTTATTCCTCTTCCTCGCCGCCCGCAAAGAAGCTTACATCAATCTGACTTGCCCAAAATACAACCCTTTTCATCTATATTAAACACATACAGCATACCACGGGGTAGTGCAACACGACCGGGATATGCAACAAAAGAGCTGTGGGGTAGAACTCAATGGGTTTTCGGTAGATTTAGACGGTAGGGGGCTCAAAAGCTGCGCACGATTTCGGAGTATAATTTATGAAGTGCCTAAGATCCCTGGATCACGGGGTCAACGGGGGTATATTGATATATGGCTAATACATGAATTGCGTGATGAGGATATATGGCCAGGTATTAATTTGGAATAATGTGATTGAGCAGCGTCTGGGTACATTTCCTGCCCCTCCCGCTTAGTGTAAAAACCATGAAATCAAGTCCACATCTCAGGGCATGATGGATAATACATGAGTATGCACCCAAAGTAAGGGGTCTGGACATTGAGGATGGCCTAGGGACAAGTCTATCCAAAACGGTCTAGGTTAAGAGTTTAATGTGCCAAGTGAATTACCAGACTAAGGGTATGAATTTCAGGTACTAAGTGCCCTATTTGAGCCATTATCAATATACTTAGAATCAGATTTCGCTTTCCCCGCAATAGCACCCTAAGAATCTACATACATCTACTCTCCTAATCCTTGCCTAACTGAGTGGCAAATTGGCTCAAAAGATTGCCTTTCTCACCCAGATTCCCTTAATTTATTGAGTTGTTGAGGTCTCCTCAGCAATATGAAGTTGTACCAATATTTACCTGGTTTTTTTTGGGGGGGGTGACTGGGGCGACCTTATCCAGTTCTCATTAATTGCTAGATATAACACTCAGAATAGCATACCTTTAATGGGGAGACCCTTTTTTGCAGCTAGGTGCTGGTCCTGGGCTGTTTTAATAGCTCTGTTCCTGCAAATGCTGCAACCCCCTGTCACTAGATTATGTAGGCTCAAGTCATAGGTTCTGCATCTTTGAGGCTGTAAGCTTGTCCTTTTGCTTCAAACTATGTGGGTAGACAAGGGAATATACAAAAATCCCCCTTATTATATGGTTCGGAGTTCACTCCTACCTAGATGTAAAAATATTGGGCATAACATATATCAGGGTAACGCTATTGGCTCCCTAAGCCAGGGCTCTTGGGCAGTTTAGAAATGATTCTATGGACTCGCACGTCCGTCTTGAGCCCCCTACTATCCGGTTCTGATGAAAACATCTCGAGTTTGAGCCTTCACCCACTATATTGCAGTTCCGCCTTGGACCCCCTACTTTGGGTGCATGCTCATGCATTATCCATCATACCGTGAGATGCGGACTTGAATTCATGGTTTTTACACTAAGCAGGAGGGGCAGGAAACGTACCCAGACACTCCTGAATCACATTATTCCAAATTAATACCTGGCCATATATCCTCATCACGCAATTCATGTATTAGCCATATATCAATATACCCCCCTTGACCCCGTGATCCAGGGCTCTTAGGCACTTCATAAATTATTCT
>Ga0307511_10002996_pt1 | contig 17478 bp, 14 predicted proteins | sample 13_EM_MG_FD_200266 | JGI IMG/M metagenome (GOLD analysis project Ga0307511, IMG submission 200266) | Populus trichocarpa ectomycorrhiza microbial communities from riparian zone in the Pacific Northwest, United States - 13_EM | ecosystem: Host-associated > Plants > Roots > Unclassified | place... | reverse complement strand
TTTTTCTCGGTTTTTTCGGTTTAATCGGTTGGTCGGTTTTTTTGAACACCCCTAATACATGTTTGTTTAAAGGATTTATAAGAGATTATAGCTTCTCCAATGTTAAACATAAACCCACTTATGAATTTTGAGTCTTTGGTATCATATATCTAATTATCATTGTTATATCCTTCAAGAAAAATTAGATATCTTGTGTAATATAGTTCATATTTTAAAATGTATCTCAGATATTTGAAAACCCTTATAATGACCTTCGAATGATCCTTTCTAGGATTACTTGTATTCCTACTCAATTTGTTTACTATGATACTATGTCTGGTCTAATGTAGTTAATGAGAGATATAAAACCTCTAATAGTACGTGAATATTCGTCTTGAGATATTGCATCACCAATATTTTTATATAGAAGTAGGTTTACATAAATTGATGTCTTGGCTATATTGTTCTCATTCTTGTCAAATTTGTAATATAATGACACTTAGAAAATATTAACTTATCATGTATTTTACAAATTCTAATCCATAAAATCATATTCGCTAAACCTATATCTTTCATATCAAACTTATTGGTCAATAGTTCCTTAGTAATTAATATTAATGATATCAATATTACTTTCTAAGATCAACATATCATCTATTTATAAACAAGCAACGACATGTTATGTTTATGTCTTTCACATAAACACAAAAACTATTTAATAGCATTATATTGTAAAATTTTTCATGTCATAGTTTTGGTGCTTGGTTTAAACCATATAAGAATTTAACAAGCCTATACACCTTCCTTTCCTATTATGATGCTTTAAATCTTTTTGTTGTTCCATGTAAATTTATTCATTCAAGCTCCCATTCATGAAAGAAATTTTAACATCCATTTAGTGTATCTCAAGATTATTAACCAGAGTAATATCAATTAACATATGAATAGGCATTATCTGGTAATTAGTGAGTATGTGTCGAAGTAGTCAAGCTTTCCTTTTGCTTATAACCCCTGACTATGACCATGACTTTGTATTTCTCAATAGATCCATCAAATTTAATCTTTTTTTGAATATTCATGTTCACCTTAATGATTTATTCATCGAAAGAAAATCTACTAGTTTCCATGTATGATTTATATGATAGAGTCTATATCATTATTGATGGATTTTTTCCAGTGTCATAACCCAATTCTGGGTTATTCCCCAAAAATTAATTTCTTTTTTCAAAATAAAAATAAAATAAATAAAATAAAGGCTGGCAACGTGGAGAAAGCAGACCGGGAAATCAAGCTGTAATTTTTTAAAGAAATTCAAGGCCTAATTGTACTTCATTGTGCCAAAAAATGGAGAAAAAAAATGCAAATTCAAGGTTAAATTAAATGATTATTGGACGAATTTGCATAAAAATTAAGTCCAATGACATAATTAAATTTTTAATAGGCCAATTTGATTTAATCATGGGCCAAATTGAATTTTAATTATGTTTAAGAATTAATTTGGGTCCAATTGAAGGATTTAATTAAGTGCAAGGACTTAATTATACTTTAAATGGGTCAAATTAATTTTATTTGGGACTTAATTGGTGAAAAATTAAGTTTGGGGGCCTAATTTAGGCTTAATTGAGAAGATTGGAATTTTAAGAGATCAAATTTAATTTTTACCAAGTTAATTGATTGAAATTAGGGGCCAAATTGCAAAAAAAATTGAAGTTTTGGGGTCAATTAGGGTTTAAATTGACAAAATTCGCAGCCAAAGACCAATATGCAAAAGGCGCCAAACTATAGGGGTTTAATTGACAAAATCTGGGGGTCAAATTGAAGAAATTGAAGGCTTAATGGTCAATTAGGGACGAAATTACATAAATCCGAGACCAAGGACCATATTGCAAAAGGCGCGTAAATCCGGGGCTGAAGTTGAAGTTACATTAGGACCAAATTGCATTAAATCAAAAGTTTAGTGTCAATTAGGGATTCTATTGAAAGCATTTAAAAGTTGGAGGACTAAATTAAAAATCAGCAAAAATCCCTAATTTTAACCCAAAACGGCGCCGTTTTTGCGTTAAAAAGAAAAAAAAAAGAGAGAGACCAGGTGACGCGTCGTCTGGTCACTGTTCATCATCTTTCCCGTGAAGCTGTCAAGGTAGCAGTTTTGCAGGTGCATTTAATGCCTCGTTTGTCCCCCAAAATTGACAACTCATGCACCAAAATGGCCACCTGAAATCCCTCTATCCCCGAGCATTGTCTAGTCAGGCCTATAAACGTCAAAACTGCTCCGATGACTGGCCTAAAGTAGCCAACTCGAGCAGCCTTAAACTGTCAAATTTGGCAGTTCAAGGTGCACACTTTGAACCAACGGCTTAGATTCTTCGAGTCAAATCAAAGGCTGAAATGTTTTCCCTGACGAAGACAAGATTATCCTCTTCCACCCCTATAAATAGGAGCAGATTTCATGTTCGGGGGGAGAAGAAAATCGAGTGTCAAATTGACAAAAAATCAGCCTTTCTCCCCTGTTTTCATCTTTTTCTGCTTTCTCCTTCTCAGCCACACCTTCGGCCACCACCACCACTCTCACCACCGTCCTTCCCACTACAACCTACATCACATTCAAACACCCAGCAACCTTGCGTGGTGGCTGCACCACCTCTCTCTCTCCCTCTCTTCCTCTCTTCCCTGTGAAACACTTTCCCCTCTCTACCACCGCGACTCCAGCAGTAGCAGCAACCACTCTTTCCAGCGGTTTCCACCCTTACCAGCAGCAGTAGAGGCGACGACTCTCTCCTCATCCACTCCAACCGTAAGCAACCCCAGCACCGACCGCCACAACAGCAACCCCTGCAACTCGAGCAGTAGCAACCCCGGCGGCTCAACTCTCCACCGTTGCCACCGCGTGCACCACTTCGTCCTCCTCAGTCAAACCACCCTCACGCCAAGTAACTTTCCTCTTCCTCTTCCTCCCCCTCTTCTTGTTATTCTTCACCACTGTTCACTGCGTGAACAGTAGGCGTGAATTATAATTCACGCCCACTGCTCATGCAGTGGATGTTGGGTCGGGCCGTATCTGGCCCAGCCCAAAGTTCTGGGCCAGGTCCGGCCCGACCCCAAAGAAATAAATAAAAAGGTGTTGGGCCAAGATCGGCCCGACCTCTTCTGTGGCTGAGCCTGGCCCAATTAGCTAGGTCGGCCCAGCCCATGTAGATTTTTATTTATTTATTTATATATATAATAATATATTATAATATAAAAAAACGAAAAAAATTCCAAATTTTTTTCAAAATATCCTAAAAAAATGTGATTTTCTCAAATATTTTTCTACCAATTTGGCATAATATCGGGTTGTATATTTACATTGTAAAATACAAATCCGGTACTAAAATACCTGATTTTCTCCAAAATATTTTTTTTAAAAAAAATATTTTCATGCCTACAGCCAAATCTTAAAAACTTTTCCAAGCATATTTTCACTAAAAAACTTGCATCTTTCTCATGATTTGAAAGTAAAAAAAATGGATATCATAACTGGTTTATGATCATCCATTAGGTTTTGGCCAAAATATCAAAAACCTTTTTCCAAATTTTTTAGGATCCAAATGTAGACTTTAATATTCGTGGGTGTAAAATTAAAGTACACACTCAGGTATTAAAGATACAAGGTGTAAATAAATGCGATGCTAAAATTTAGACTTTAGAATGGTTAGGATTTAACCTAATAAGGTAGAGACTTTCTCATGAAGAGAGATTTACCTTAAACCTTAGAAAAAACCAACGAATAGAAACTCGACTTAGAAAACAATCAAACAACAATGCAGCTTACCCTAGGTAGGGTGCACTGGGGGTGATGCGTCTTCCCCTTGCACAACCAGTCCCTTACCCAGACTCTCGTAGACCATAGGTTCCTAGTTACCATAATACTAGGTGACGACTCCTAAACAGTAATCATAATTTTATGATTATATCCAAAAACCCTTCCCAACACACAACACCCCTCATCAGGAGGCACGACAGAGAGCCTCCATCGTCGCCAGACGACGTCGCGACGCTCGTGCCCCCGCGACACCGGTCATCCATTTAGGATGCCATTAGCCGAAACTAATCATTTTTTCATCCCGGTCATCCATTTAGGATCCGAAGCAAATCATTAACTCATCTCGGTCATCCATTTAGGATGCCATTAGCCCAAGCTAATCATTTATTTATCCAGGACATCCATTTAGGATGCCATTAGCCGAAGCTAATCATTAACCAATCAAGCGTTCCAGAGGTGGTGTATGAAATCACTATAACATGGTAATATCCTTTGAAATGCTCATTCAAACGATTCATAACAGCATTCACTATAACATAATAGTAGACCCTGCATAATACTCGTACAAACGTTTCGTAATAGTTTAACGTTTGGTAAACATGATAATGGATCCTTTGTAATATACAAACAAACATTTCATGACAGTTTAGCATTCAGTATAGCGCAACAGTAGACCCTTCGTATTACTCATACAACCATTCATGACAGTTAATGTTCAATACATCACAACAATAGATCCATCGTAATACTCATATAACCATTCATGACAATTACATTCAATATAATACAACGGTAGATCCTTCATAATACTCATACAACCATACATGTCAATTAACATTCAGTATAATACAATGGTAGATCTTTCGTAATACTCATACAATCATTCGTGACAATTACATTCAATATAATACAATGGTAGATCCTTCGTAATACTCATACAATCATTCGTCAGCAGCCAAAATTAATTACAGCCCAGTCAACATCTCAAAGTCGGTTTAATACTCATCGCAATGCAATAATATATCCACCTTAAACATGTCATTTCAGAACATTAACATTTTCGACATCGTTTCAACATTCATCAAGAACTCGATCAACATTTCATAGTCATTTCGACAATCATCAAGAATTCAATCAAACACTTCATCGTTATTTCATCATTCATCAAGGATTCAATAATATATCATCATAAGTAAATCATTTAAAATCATAAACATCATATGAGAAAAAGGTGGAAACCACCTAGCTGTTCCACCTGCGGTTTGTCCTTGTCTTGATGATGGTTCGATCCCGGCCACACCAGATAAGACATCAATGCCACAAATCAATATATTTGCATCCTCAAATCACATTCATCATCATACTTATTTCAAGAATCCATATGTCCATATTCAAGTTTTCCACATTTTACACCATCATACAATAAAATTGTTACAAGCATTTAAGTCATTTCTGACCAGGGAGTCTATTGTAGAACATCGGCAGCGAAAACTGGTTTGCTGCTAGCCGCACAATTCGGTAGCAAAAACTCATTCGCTACAAGCCACACAATTCAGTAGCGGAAACTCTTTCACTATAGGCACTTCAATTTCGACAGCGAATGCTACTTCGTTACAGCCAACACACTTTCAGCAGCGAATGCTAATTCATTGTAAGCAACTCAATTTTGGCAGCGAATCGAAATTTCGCTACAGTCAATACACTTTCGACATCGGATGCTGATTCACTGCATTACAACTTAACTTCAGCAGCGAATGCTAATTCGCTGCAGACAACTCGATTATGGCAGCGAATCATAAATTTGCTGCAGAACACACACTTTTGGCAGCGAACGCTGATTCACTGGAGACAACTTCGTTTCAATAGTGAATCACAAATACGCTGCAAACAACACACTTTCGGCAGAGAACGCTAATTCGCTACAGAAAACTCAATTTCGGCAACAAATCACAAATTCGCTACAGGATACACACTTTCGACAGCGAACAGTAATTCGCTGCAGACAACTCAAATTTCGGCAGCAAATCACAAATTCGCTGCAGGACACACACTTTCGGTGGTGATGCTAATTCACTACACACAACTCCATTTAGCGAATCACAAATTTGTTGTAGAACACACTTTCGGCAGCAAATGCTAATTCGCTACAAACAACTCAATTTTGGCAGCGAATCACAAATTTGCTGCAGGACACACTTTCGGCAACGAACGCTAATTCGCTGTACATAACTCAATTTCAGCAACGAATCATAAATTCGTTGCAGAACACACACTTTCGACAGCGAACGCTAATTCGCTTCAAACAACTCGATTTTGGCAGCGAATCACAAATTCACTGTAGAACACACATTTTCAGCAGCGAATGCTAATTCCTTGCAAACAACTCAATTTCGACAACGAATCACACACTTTCGGCAGCGAACGCTAATTCCCTGTAGACAACTTAAATTTCAGCAGCAAATCACAAATTCACTGCAGGACACATACTTTCAGCAGCAAACGCTAATTAGCTGTACACAACTCAATTTTGGCAGCAAAGACAACTCAATTTCGGCAGCGAATTACAAATTCATTGCAAGACACATGACACAATCAAAAAGTTGATGTCTTATCCCAAGTGTAGGAATGTCAAAGTAATAAATAACCCGGCAAGATCGGGGTCGATCCACAGGGAGGTCAACTGTATAAATTATAAATAATATATATATAATTTAACAAAGAGTTAAAGAGATCTTCGAGATGTGAGATTAATGTGAGGATTAAACAATGATAAAAACAATTGTCAAGGTTAGAGGATCCACTAATGGTATTAGAAATAAGTATAGTGTAAACTCTTTTTATTACTCAACTGGAAACCACACACAAAGGAGGTTCCAATCGGATGATTTATCCTTAATAGTTTATTATAAAATTTTAACATGATCATATTAATTATCTTATTTTAGTAACACCATACTTTTAAATATTATCAGGAATTCATGATGTTAACTTATGTTAACAACAAATCAAGTTCCTCTCATAACAACGATGTCGGCCGAAGACTATTAAGGATCAAGCATTTATTGTACCAAGTGTTATACAATACAAATCTAGATTAATCATTTAACAAGAAAGGTATTAAGAATTAGTAAGATAAAAAGATAAGACATATTAATAACAAACTTTCTTGGATATAAACATTGAAGTCCATGTTGAGTTTATATTATACATATTCTAACACTATTAGTGAAACCTTTTCACCTTGACATAATTAACTTAGCTAAAAATTATGAAGAAGAGAAACATAAATAAACAAGATAATAACATAATTATGATATAAGTTAACTAAGAGTAGTAAAGGAAATGAAAAGCATAAACAAGAGATTAATGAAGATATAACATGAAATAAAACTTGAACATTACAAAGAGAGAAAGCAAGAAAATGACCTTGATCTGAAAACCAAGATGCTTAAATGAATGGAAAATGCCTTCTTTTATAGGCCAAAAAGAACTATTCATTTGGTAATTAACTATTGAATTAGTGCCTAACTATTGGCTTAGTGGACTTGGTGGTTTAGGTATGGATTTGTTTTCTATACGAAATTGTGTTGTTCCAATCAGAATTTGGCAATGTGGTCTTTATGAGAGTTGTAGGAATCTGTCTCAACTTTCCACCGAAAGAAGAATGAGCTCATTTGGATTTCTAGAACCAGAGATATGGACTGAATACTGAACAGTGTCTGGGCTGCAGGACATATTCAAACTTCTCTTTTTATGCTAAGATTTGGACTCTAAAACGGCAGAACTGAGTCTTAGACTCTTAATGAATGTTTTAGGCCTATGTCTTAGCTTTCTAGCCATATAAATCAAACTGAAATCCAAGATCTACAGCTCCAGATATGACCCAATTACTGAATGGTGTTCCAGTTTGAATTGAACTAGCATCTCTTCTCTAAGCCTAGCCCTTCCTTTGTCCTTTCACTTTCAATAGTTAATCACATCAATGAATCATTTCAATTGTGAGATATGCCTGCATAAAATGAGCATTTACCATAAATTTAAGCTATCTTATATTATAAAACATGCTTAAGTTAGGGAATTTAATGATACTAAAAGTACAATATGATGATATAAAGCTTTAATAACAATGGACTTTTAAGTACTAATCAACACATATTTTTGGCAGTGAACGCTAATTTGCTACAGAACACATAGTTTCGGAAGCGAATGCCAATTCGCTGCAGGCATGCAATTTGTCATTAGGTTCCAGAAACATCACATGATTTTAGCATGAACACACACATGCATTTTCAATTCCACCACATGTTTATCATCAAATCACAGCAGAGTTACATGATCTTAACATGAACACACATATGCATTTTCTTACACAATGCATTATGGCCAACCCCATAACTAAGGCCGGCCCTCTACCATGTTTTGTTCTTTCCATTTTATTCATTTTTTCTTTGTTAGATATTCTGGAAATTGGCCTCATTTCATCTCTATTTCCTTGTCCTCTTAGTTGATTTTGGTTTCCTTCACAACTAGCATAGGGGTCTTAGGTCAATTTTATTAGGGACTCCTTCATCATTTTTTATTTTGGATCTCAAGAACAAGGGGGAAAATGAGACTACATGACCCTTACCTTTCAAATCTAAGTGGGCCTGGACAGTTTGCTAGTATTCCTTCTCTTATTCTCTCGGTTCTCCCCCTTCTTCTTCTTCTTCCTCTCTCGGTTCTCTTTCTTTTGTTAGTTTCTTCCCACCCGTTACAACCCCTTCTCCCTTTCTTTAAGCAACTGTTCAGCCTTCACTCAAGGTCTCAACTCTCTCTCTTTCTCACACGTTTAAAGAGGCACTCTCTGCTGGTTTGGTTTAAGTTTTTGTTGGGAAGGAGGAAGAGAAGAGAGACATGCAGCTGAACATGCAACTGCTGCAGACAATTTTGGGAAGAGGAAGGGTCACCTTCTCTCTCTCTCTCTCTCTCTCTCCTTGCATTTATACTCCATATTAAATGAGGTGGGGTGTTTGGGGTTGGTTTAGATGTGTTCTTATCCCTGTTTTGGTCTGTCCAAAACCGGTTTTACCCCTCCCTCTTAGCTCCTTAAGACAGTCTGGTTTGTTTCCTAAACTTTTAATTAGACTCAGTCGCTACCGATTCAGAAATCGACAACAAAAACTGAGATAGAAATTGGCAGTGAAAATTACATTGCTGCCGATTTAGAAATCGACACCCATATTATGCCGCTACCGATTCAGAAATCGACAACCAAAAACTGTGTCGCTGCCGATTCAGAAATCGAAAGCCAAACTATGCTGCTGCCGATTCAATAATCGGCAGCCAAAAACTTTGTCGATGCCGATTCAGAAACCGGCAGCAAAACTGTGCTGCTGCCGATTTAAAAATCAGCAGCCAAAAACTGTTTCGCTGTCGATTCAAAAATCGGCAGCGATGGTGGAGTCATTTCGTCTTTACTTCTCTTTTTTTGTGGGTGTTTACATAAAAACATGAGTAAATACCCTCTAGAAAGACCCTGTTGTGAAGGTCCAAAAGCCTAATACAAAAAGGTCAGGCAAACTTTGTAAATAATAGAAAGGGAAAAGGAAAGAAAAAGGAAAAGAAAAGGGAAGTAGCAGCCTATAACCAGCAAGCTTGGAGAAGGTATAATCTTGTGAAAACTCAAGGGAAGTGTCCATGTGGCATCATGCTTTTTTCAATGTTTGATGATATTTTTTAATCTTTTTCGCATTATTTTGTGTTTTAGCATTTATATTGATTGATGAATGAAAATGATCAAATTAAAAGATAAAAAGAACAAATACTGAAAAAAGACAAAAATATTTTCGCTAATCGTGCAACTTAGCCCTAAGAGTATAAAGTTAAAGGGCCATAATATTTTTCAATGTCTGAAATTCGATCCTCAAAACTTTAATTGCTATGAGCCAATAAAATTGAATTTTATTTTGCAAAACCAAACACTTTATGAGCAACAAAATATTTCCTCACACCTTAAGGTCCTTATCTGTAAATGGATAAATTAACCTACAACCCATATAGTTGCAACGTTAGAGGGCCATAAAAAATAATAAATTGAAGAACTAAAATGTAAAAAAAATAAAGACAAAAAAATAGGAAAAAAAACTTTTGTGGATCGCTATTGCAATCCATTATGAGAGAAGCTACAATAACTTCTCTTTCAGATTTAGTATTTTTCTTAATCTTAATCTTAATCTTAGAACCGCATTCAAATATGTCATAAAATTCAGCAAGTCAAACAACAATATGCACAAAAGAGAATCATTTTAAGGAGGAATCATTGATAACAAGCATAATTTAAAAACACTAACTAGTATAACTACCACTCATTAAATATGTCACAAGAGACAACAACCATATACATTAGTATCATATTTGACATATTCCATGAGTTTAAGGGGTAATATAGGACTATTCATTTACAGTTACATTATTTTGTTTTTTTGGTTAAGACATTTACATTATTTAAAGAATGATATTTAACTCAATCTGAATATTCAAAATAATTTATAATTTTTAATACCAGTATTTATTATTAATATCTTATTTAGAAAAGGAATTCCAATTAAATACTATAATATAAACTAAATATTTGATTACCATTAGTTCAAAATAATATTCCAATTTATTTGTTTATATATATGTCTATGCACACACATATGTTGTTGGAAAAAAAAAAAGTAAGCTAAGTGCCTTAAATATTTAAGACTAACATAACATATAAATTTTTGAAGAAGACAATGAGGTGGTGTACTGTAGATCCATGAACTTTCCATATAAAACATGGAAAATCCTTAGTTCAAGTCTTTAAAATCTAGAATAAGTTGTGCTATAAGAAGTAATATTATATTATAAAGTGCATGGCATGGTCCGGTGTAGGAGACCTCCACACACTAGGCATTAACATTTAACAATGCACTCTCTCCATATGTACAAGAGACCATCTTTTTTAGTATTGATTAAAAACATTGTCATAACCTCTTTTTGGGTTATTATCCAAATTTATTTTTTTCCAACCTAAGAAAAAAAAGGAAGAAAAGAATGGAACATGACACGGTGCCATTTTGAACCCACACCCCTCACCTACCACCAGATGAAAAGGCAGAGGGGACAAGCCCTACGGGCGGCTACCCAGTGGCCGCCCAGCCACCCCACTACCCCTGTGCCATGACTGGACAAGGGTAGTAGCTCTCTCTCCTCTTTTTCCCCCTATAAATACCAACAGAGAGAGAGATGAGCAAAATGGAGGGGTGAAAAAGAGAGGAAAAACAGAGAAGTGTTGAGAGAGAGAAAGACTTGGAGAGAAGGTTGAGGGAACAAAAAAACAGTGGAGAGTTGAAAAACAGAAAGGTTTTAGAGAGAGACGAGAAACAAGAAAAGAGAGAAGAACAGGGGAGAGAGAACAAAACATAAAGGAAAAAAAAGAAAGGAAAAGCAGAGGATTTTGAGAGTTGAAAAACATAGAAGAGGACGAGAGAATATAGCGAAATCAAACAGAGAAAGACAAGAGAGAAGAAAAAAAAGGAAGAAGAAATAGAGGTAATACACACAGAGAAGAAGAAGAAAAAAATTATCAGTCGGTGAAGCAGCTCCCCAGCGCACGGCCACCTTGTTTGGAAGAAGAATTACCAGCAACACTGCCACCGTTAGCGCCACCGCTCCGTCAGTTGCCCCCTTCCTACCTCCTCCTTTTCTTCTTCTCCTGCTTCATTTGCCCCCGTCTCCATTGTTTACAAAGTGAACAGTGGAGAGTGAATTAATTCACTCTCCACTGTTCACATGAATAATGGAGAGTTTTCCCATTGTTCACTGGGTCGGACCTGGTCCGGCCCAAATCAAAATGGCTGGGCCGGGTCTAGCCCAGTTAAAAAAATAGAAAAATTTCTAAAAAATCATTTCAAAAAATTTATGGTGTTCTCACGTATTTTTCTACCCTTTCTTATTAATATTGGTTTGTATTTTTATACTGTAAAGATACAAATCCAGTATTAAAATACCCGGTTATCGTCAAAACATTACAAAAAATATTATATAAAAAAAATATCTTATTTTCATGCATATAGCCAAGTCTCTCAAAGATTAAAAAAAAATCATATCATATTTTCATACAACAAAAATTCAAAGAATATATGTTTTAGCATGCATTTTGGTTTTAATAACCAGTTTATTAAAATCCTGAGAACTAGACCAATATTTCAAAAATACCAAAAAAAATTGTTTTTGTTTAGTATATGGGATTATGAATTTATACGTAAAATATATTCCCGATATTAAAAAAGGTAGTTCTTTTTTATTGACATAAGAACAGTTAGGTTTTACCCGATAAGATAAGGATCTCCTTACTGAGGAGGACTTTTCTTAAACCTTAGACAAACCAACAACTAGAAAAAACAATCATATCTTATCTTTTATCAAACAATCAAACAATGCAGCTTACCTTAGGTAGGACGTATTTGGGGTGCTAATACCTTCCATTTACACAACCAGTCCCAGTACCCAATCTCTAAGACTAGTTAGGGTTCCTAGTGATCAAAATAATAGGTGGTGATTCTCATTCCCTCTTTCCACTGATAAAAGACAAGAATTTCTTGTCTTCCTATATTTGCCAGATACATACGAGAGTGGATGATCGTCGCGACGTCGCACACGTGCGACAAACATGATGTAAATAATAAAGACTATTTCAAAAAAAAATTATCTCATATTAGAAAAACACAACTTACTTCTTGTGAACATAGAGAATATATAGGGTTTTTAATCTCACATTGAAAAAATAAGACCCTCATCTAGTTTATATAGTGAACTTTGATATGAGATAGTAACCAATAAGAAAAGGATAGTGAGCTTGCACGCATAAGGTTGAGCCAAACAAGAGGAAAACCTCTGATTACCCCTCATGTGCACGAGGCAACGCCTGTACTTTCTAAATCTTTTGTCTCCAACAATAATTTGTTTTTGGCCTTTAAACTAAAATCACAATTTTTTCAACACTTGGAATTAATTTTCTAACAGTCATGAATTCCTAATAACTCTTTTATTTTAAAAGTTTTTTAACAGCTACAACTCTTTAATTCCCTCACAACGTTTTTACTTATTTTTTGAAATGTTGTAACAGCTCTTTAATTCTCTAATTTATTTCATGTCTGGTTGTTACACGCTAGCAGCCTATATATACCATGCACTCTTACAATCAAGGTGTGCTGAAAAAAACTATAGTATTTTCCTGTGTTTGCAAAGCTTGCTAGTATTTCCTTTCAATCTTAGTCTAGCTAATTCTATAACCCTCGTTTTAGAGGAGGAACTTGTTGAATCCTGAAGGATAGCCTTGTGTTAAGGAAATATCCTTAAGGACAGTGTCTGTACATGCCTCAAGTTTTATTTTGTTTCTGTTCTTCATCGTATTTTATTACAACAATCTTAAGGATGTTTTAGTAACATGGATGGAAACACTGTTGCCAACAACGCTGCTGCCCTCAATAATGTTGTTGAGAACTCTGTTGCTGCCATCTCCTGCTGCCAACTCTACTGCTACTGACATTATGTCATTAGCTAAGCCATTCCCTGATATTTCAAAGATTGAGGTTTTTGTTGGAGAAAACTTTAAAAGGTGGCAAGAAAGGAACATTGATGTCCTTGACATGTATAGAGTTGTTTGGGTTCTTATCGATATCAAAACCAATGACAATGCCGAAGCTTGGACACATGTGAACAAGGTTTGAAGACACTTCATTTTAAGTACTCTCTCTAATGAGTTATTTGATGTATATTGCAGCTACAATAAAGCAAATGAGATATGGAGCAATATGGTGACAAATTATACTGTTGAAGATGTGGGAAACAAAAATTTATCAGAATTTTTGTTTTAAATTCAGATGAGATTAAATCCACTAGTGGTTATATCTTTATTCTTGGTGGTGATGTAGTGTCTTAGAAATCATCTAAGAAAAGTTTAATCGCTCGATCCACCATGGAGTCAGAATTTATAGCTTTGGAATCAGCAGAAAATGAAGCTTATTGGTTAAGGAATCTTTTAATTGAAATTCCATTGGGAATAAAACCAAAACATTCTATATCCATGCATTTGTGATTGCAAAGCGGTAATAGCCATTGCTAAGAATAAATCTTTCAACGATAAAAATCAATGTAACAACCAAATTACTGGGACAACACACCAATCTTAATATAGGAAAAGATATGGTAATTTGTTTTTACTTATAACCAAATTCATACAAAGTCCACCGAAATTTCTACCAAAATTTCGACAGAGTCTCTCTTATAGCAAAAAATCTCAAGTTATCGACAACAACCTGTTACACTTCTATTAATCATTATCCAATCATAACTCAATCATCTTGGGTTTCAATTCCAACAATCCACATCAACACAAACACAATTTCTCAAACATTAATATAATAGAAATAAAGCATTAAATGACACTAAATAAATAAACAAACTTACATGTGAATTATAAATACATGAAAATAAGTTCATACATTCAATTTAAAAGAAATTAATATAATTTAAGTCATGACAGTTTCTTAAGATACAAAATACATGAACATTCAATATAAACTAGATAACAAAAGAATAGAAAGATCTAATATGCACTCCTAACATGAATGTGACGGACCTGAAACAAATATAACATTAGATAATAATTATCATGGAAAAACAATATTAACATTGGTAATTAAGTAATGTATTCAAGACTAATATACATTCATACTTCTTACAATTCTCCATTTGGTCCTTTTAGGATTTCTTTCCTATGAATTCACTAACATTTTTCTATTCCACACTCAATTTCCAACCAACATCGTATATTAATATCAAAGGATAATTCCTTCAAGAAAGTATTGATACCAATTTATTGGTATTACTTACTATCCTTCACCGAATAGCTGATCAAATCTTTTCTTTTCTAAGAACCTTTGGATGGTAATGTCAATGCTAAAAGATCATATTAGTATCATTAGTCTCCAATATCGGGACCGACTAATCAAGTTTGTCATGAATGTTGATATCAATGTATAACAACCTTGATTTTTTTTACATCATTTTTTTTATACATTGGAAATTTTAATTAAATATTTTTAATTTTTTTATACAGGTTCCACAAAAAAATTTACCAAAACTTTGGCAGAATCTCTCCTATACTAGGAGGTCCCAAGTTATCGATAAATTCATATTATACTTTCAATTTCATTTCACAACCCGATCCAATTATCTTGGATCTCAACTCAACTCATCATCATCAACACAACGCATCTTATTCAATAACATCATACAATTCAAGTTCACAAAATAACAATGCATAATTCAATTGTTACATCATATCATCATATAAACTATATCTTGCATAATATATCATATAATGTTATTCAAGTGAAGGATTCAATTTCAACTATAAACAAGCATGGTTAAATAGGTACTTAGAATTACGAACATTAGATTAAAGTCATACATCCAAATTTACGGGTTAATAGTACATTTCAAGTTTTAAGATATAAGTCTCTTAATTTACAAATAATTACATGGTCGAAAGCAAAAGGTAACTAAACTAAGATCACTCGTGACGCGACCCTGATGAACCTGAAAATAAAAATTAACATGTACATATAAATATAAAAATGTAGTAACAAACAATAACAATGACAGGTAATAATTTCTATGGAATTTCTTTTGATACATAAATTTAGGCATAAACCTCTTTTACAACCTACATTTTCCATCTATTACCAATATCTATCTAATATCCTATCCCATTTACTGAGAATAATTTCATCTTAGAAATCTCAACACAACCTAATGGTTTCAAAAATCATGTCCTTATGAATCAATTCTCACTTGATACCAAGGTATTCCTCTCTTGGTATCATTAGTTTATCCCATTCTTTTGAAATAACTAATCAATACTTTCTCTTTCATTTTCTAGAAGGTAATTGCCGATACTATTGAATCTTATTAGTATCATTAGTCTATCGGGTTAGACTAATCAATTCCATTTAAGTGTTGATATCAATACAACCGATTGATATCATTAACTATTCCTACCCCAGAATAGTTAATCAATTTTTATCCATATCTGATTTACCATCAAAGTTGCTGATGTTAAGAACCATTGATATCATTACCCTCCTTACCCGGAGTAGCTAATCACACCAGAAATGGTTGCCAATACCAATATGACCCATTGATATCATTAATTATTCCCGACCCGGAATAGTTAATCAACTTATCTTTTTCCCTTAACCAAGAGTAACCATGCCGATGTTAGAAATCTTTACTAAAATCATTAGTCACCCAATTACTTGGGATCAACTAATCAATTTAAAGAATGTCGACACCAATGGAATCCCATCAATACTATTAGCTATCCAAACTTGGATAGCTATCAATATCATCTGAAATGTTGGTACAAATGGAATCTCATCGATACCATTAGCTATACAAACTTGGATAGCTATCAATATCATCTGAAATGTTGGTACAAATGAAACCTCATTGATATCATTAGCTATCAAAACTCGGATAGCTAATCAATGTCATCTGAAATGTCGATACCAATGGAACCTCATTAATAACATTAGCTATCCAAACCCAGATAGCTAATTAATGTCTCCTCAACCTTCCATTTGCACTAATCCCTTTTCATTCTTCTTATTAACATCATATACATTATAACCCAATTACTTGGGATCGACTAATCAATTTAAGGAATGTCGGCACCAATGGAATCCCATCAATACCATTAGCTATCCAAACTTGGATAGCTATTAATATCATTTGAAATGTTGGTACCAATAGAACCTTATTGATACCATTAGCTATCAAAACCTGGATAGATAATCAATGTCATCTGAAATGTCGGTACCAATGAAACCTCATTGATACCATTAGTTATCCAAACTATAATAGTTAATCAATGTCTTCTTAACCTTCCATTTGCACTAATCCCATTACATTCTTCTTATTAACATCATATACATTGTAACCCAATTACTTGGGATTGACTAATCAATTTAAGGAATGTCAGCACCAATGGAACCTCATCGATACCATTAGCTATCAAAACCCGGATAGCTAATCAATGTCATCTGAAATGCCGGTACCAATGAAACCTCATTGATACCATTAGTTATCCAAACCCAGATAGCTAATCAATGTCTTCTCAACCTTCCATTTGCATTAATCCCCTTTTCATTCTTCTTAATAACATCATATACATTGTAATCACGGTTGCCAAGTATCATTCACACACAACCTTAGTTACCGACACTATGGTCACTAAACATTATTCACATAACTTTGGTCACCCTCATCACAATGCCACGTATCAATTTATGCTCTTAGCCACCCTCATCATGGTTGTCGCACGTGTGCGGCGTCGCGGCGATCGTCCACCCACACTCAATGTGTGTGGGGTATCTGGAAAATATGGGGAGACAAGGAATTCTTGTCTCTTATCAGTGGAAAAAATGGAATAGGAGTCGCCACCTAATATTATGGTCACTAGGAACCCTAACTGGTCTCAGAGATCGGGTACGAAGACTGGTTGCGTAAAGGGAAGGTATTAGCACCCCAAATACGTCCTACCTAAGGTAAGTTGCATTGTTTTATTTGTCTGATCAAAATCTAAGGTTTGGTCGCGATTTCTAATTGTTGGTCCTATCTGTCTA
>Ga0307511_10002995_pt1 | contig 17479 bp, 13 predicted proteins | sample 13_EM_MG_FD_200266 | JGI IMG/M metagenome (GOLD analysis project Ga0307511, IMG submission 200266) | Populus trichocarpa ectomycorrhiza microbial communities from riparian zone in the Pacific Northwest, United States - 13_EM | ecosystem: Host-associated > Plants > Roots > Unclassified | place... | reverse complement strand
CCAGTAACTGCTTAATCAAAACCCAACCAAACTTTTATATAACCTCCCAAACAGCCAAGCACCACAGGATCCACTCTATATATGAACAATCAAGATACCGTACTTCCTAGGTTAGTTAAACAGTTGCAGTAGCAGCCTCGGGCTCCCTTGACACATCCCCCCAAGGATTGCCAACCACCCCATCCTCCATTAGCAACTCATCAAGTTCCCCAAAGGCACCTTTCCTCTGTGCCTTCTGTCTTGACCGGAGCTTCTTGGCACGATTGTAGTTCGTCTTGCTTAGGATATCTTGGATAGCGTCTTCCGTAATTTTCTTCAAGTCGAAAGCCGTTTCTCTCGGAGTAAAGACGGACGGGAAACGGTATCTACCAAACCCACCAATTAGCACCACTAGTCAAAGCAAGCCTTATGGTGGAAACGGGTAGACCTACGATAACCATAACCATAGCATTGTACTCTTATGCAAGCCCTCCAATGCCGGTAACGCCGACATACCACTGTCCCTCGGCGCCGCAGCAACCTCACCCCACAACTTCGATAACTCCGTTTGGCTCCCCTTCGCCACATTTTTCATCGCTTCCGCTCTCTTTGTCTCCTCCTCCTTTGCCTCCAGATACTCGTCCAAAACATCAAATTCCAGTCCCGCAACATCCAAAATACTCCCACTCCTACTCTCCGCAATCAATTTACTATAAGCCACCAGCGCCTGCTTGACATTAGGGTTACTCCTCGGCAGCGGCGCCTGCATAACTGTAATCCTCTCCGCAACAGTCAATCCCTTCGTTCCCTCAACCACCCCCGCCGAATGCATTGAAGCGTCCATAGAACATAAATGGAACAGATTGCTATTCACGCGAGACATCTGAACCATCTTCTCCAGTATCTGGGAAAACGGCTTTCGCACAGGGAAGGTCTTGGCGAATTTCTCAATGACCCGGTCTGGAGGATGAATGCCTGCGGTTTTAATATCAGGGGTAGTGGCATTCATGGCATACCTAAGGAGTTTGAGGTCGGCTTTTTCGAATGTGGTCACCACACCATGGTTAGGCATGGCGGGAAGGGGGCCAACCGGTGGGATGGACCCTGGTTCATCTCTTTCATGGCCGGGGATTTTCTGTGGTAGGCTAGGGGCCACACGGTATCGACCTGCTCGGCCTCCAATTTGTTTGATGTGTGGGACTTCGAGTAACTTATCAGATTCTCCATCGTATTTGGTGAGGGTTTCAAAGATGACTCGTTGGATTGACCTATTTGGAGAAACGTAAGCATTTGACGCTCAACAGTTGAGAGTAAGTGAGTAAAATCTAGGCCGGACTTACAAGTTCAGCCCCATCCCCACGGCATCACTAGCCACCAACACATCATAATCATTACTCTGGTCATTAAACAGCTTCGCCTGGTAACTCCTCGTTTCTGGTGGTAACCCACCGTATACCACTGCACACCGCTTTCCAGTCTTCTCCTCAATCGTTTTCTTGATCGCAAAGATATCTTTCCGTGAAAATGTCACGACACAGTCTCCCTTTTGTATACTATTCCAGTCTCCATTTAAACTCTCATTCGCTGTGTGTAGCGGCCCCAATCGGTTATATCTGTGAACAACAAGCTTATCCCCAGTGAGGGCGGCGAGACTCTTGATTAGCTCAACCGTCCGCTCTTCACCACACATATGCACCTCCTTAGCCCTCACAGCAAGGAGCGCGTGTGTCCATGCCCACCCTCGGTATTTATCTCCAATCATCTGAATCTCATCCAACACAGCAACCTCCACATCCCTAGTGGTATCAACCATCTCGACTGTTGAGCTAGTAATTTTTGCTTGAACATGCTCCAGTCTCTGCTCCTCCCCCGTGACGAGGTTACAGCTAATTCCTTTTGCATTAAACCTATCGTAAATCTCATGGGCCAAGAGACGCAGCGGGCCAGCGTAGATCCCAGAAGAACATTCCTCAAGACGTTTCAATGCTCGGTAGGTCTTTCCTGAGTTCGTAGGCCCAACATGCATAATCCAAGTCCGCTGCATGGACCTCGTCTCTGGATACCATTCGTGTGGGTGTTGAAGGTTAGTCAACCGTCGCTGCATTTCTGCAATAGGAGCAGACTTCTCCCTCAAGGTGAACGTCCTATATTTCTCCACTAAAAGCGAATCAAACACTTCCTCCCCCACATTCTGTGCCTTCTTCAACTCCAATGGTGCCGGAATAGCCGTTTCCTTCAGTAGAAAGTTTTCCAATTCCCTGCCGTCAGTCGGGCTTGGAGGCAGCGTCTTAAAATCCTGCGATAAAACCCTATCAACAAATAAATTAAACTCCTCGCTCGCCTCCGCATACGTAACTCCCAGCTCTTTCAACTCTTCGTCCCAATATTGATGTAAACCCTTCCTCAAGATGTTGAGCCGTGCCTCTGCATAACTCTGAATATCCACTTCTTTCTTGTCTCTAAAACGACCTCCCTGGCGCACTGGGCCAACCCGACGGACGGGGACAGGGTTTGAGGAGGCAGGATTGGAAGAGACAGGATTGGGCTTTCCCTTGTATTTCACTAGCCCGTTTTTTCGCAGTGGGATTGGAGTTGTGGAGAATATCCGCGCGTTCTGAGGTATCCGTGAAAGAGGTAACTCTTTGGGAAGCTGGGCCTGTAACCGAGGAATGTTATGAGTGCAGAGGATGCATCGCTTGAGTGGGATGCAACCGCGAGGTACGAGAAGGGGCATTAAGGCAATGCCAAATGAGTTTTGGGGGGGGGTTATAAAGGAACTGTGGTGATGATCTTCCGGGCTGTTGAGGTACCTGCTGGATCAATGCGTCGGGGGTTGGGTATATAATTAGGAAGGGAGGCCAATGGTTCGAATTAGAGATGTTACAAGCTTCCCGCATCTTTTTTTTTGCTTATCGGCCGCATCGAAGCGCGCCAAGATTTACAAGATGCTTGTTGCACGACGCTTGCCGGACCAGACCGGATTATTGTTCGGCATGCCGAACGAGATTTTAGGCGCCGCTTCTCAGTTCTCAGCTAACGAGACTAATGGTACAAAAAAGAACCAGCCATTTCACAAAAGTAAGTACCATTATAGTAGCCTGGTTGGCGACTATTACAGTGGTGTAATTTATTTAGATTTTCCCGAGTGCTACCTAAATGAGTCTGGTTTACATAAGTTGTACACAGGATTGAAAGTAAGACTATAGAACCTGGGACTCGATTTTTGGGAGCCTCTGTCCTCACATAACCACTTGTGACCATGTGTCCGGCTAAAGTAAACAGGATTCACCGTTTGGCAAACCCCGACAAAACCAGACTACCCTGACAATAAACCAGAAGTCAATGTGGACGATTGATAGGCTATCAGTCAATCAATGTAAGAGATAGTTGAATGTCTACTATCCGCCCACCTGCCTTATCAGTGGCCGCAGGGAAACTCTCAAATATCTATAGACAAGCCATGCTTAGGTCGGACTAACTTAGGCAAGTAAGTACTAAGAACTTGTTCCTGTGCCCAGACTTTTCTCTAGGTAGTATGGGATACCGGTATCTACCTAGGTTACTAAGAGGTAGTGTTGCTACCCCTTGGCCCCGGGCTCATAACCTGTTTGAATGTGGCGAGCGGTGAGTCGTGGATCCAGTGAAGGACGTGCTATAAGAGAGAGAGAATGGTAGAAGCTTGTATTGATCTAGCTACTATAGTGCCAACCAGACTAGCTACTATAATGAAGTGAACTGATGTGTTGTGAATATACAGAAGTAGCAGGCAATGCAGGAGCTATATATACATGAACGAGCCATTCAGGTGAATGTGCACATGGTAGCACATGCAACTCAACGTGAGAGGCTAGGTGAATAGGCTCAATGACATGCACTGCATTCTAACACCCCCCCTACGCACATACGTGGTAGACCAAGTCCCTCTTTAGCGAATCGCGGGTACAACCGAATCAGCCTCGTTAAAAACCCTATAAAAACCATAATAATGGTAAAAAAAAATAAAAAATAGGTAAAAGAGTACTGATGCGGGTTATTCCCTTGCCTAGTGACCATAATGCGCTATCCTCTGCTGTCCCTAAGCTGGCGCTCCCAAATAATTACGCGGCAAAAAGAGTCTTGGCACGAGATCACCCTTGGAATCGCCAATCACAAAATTGATTTATTTACTTTTCGCTATGTCTGCTGGTTCTCATTCTTAGCTGGCGCTCCCAAATAATCACGCGACAAAAAGAGTCTTGGCACGAGATCAGGTTCTCATCACCATTAGTCTTGATTTCTGCATCGTTTTTATAACCTCGGTCTGTCGCCTCATTTCAATCTACCCCATGCGCTTAAATACTGTGCAGACAGAGAAACATTACTGAGGCTTCCTCCTCCATCGACCATTCATAGTCCACAGTCGATTAACATCTCACCCCAGCAGTAAAGTAACCAAGAAGTTACTTAGGTAGTCTGGTTACCAAGAAGCTCAACTTACCCTGAGATTAATTTCATAGTTACCCTGAACCCCAATTAGTTGAAAGCCAATTGCAACCAGACTGCAACTCAACAGAAAATATCACAAACCCATGCACAATAAACCCAAAGATAGCTCTTGATGACTACAATTAGTTCCAGGATGTCCTAGGTAGAACCTAGGGAGAAGCAGGTGTGCTAGAAGAGAACCGATAACTAAGGGGGGAGGGTGCAAGTGCACAAAAACTATAGCCTAGTTGCGACAACCTTCAACCCCGCCGGACCCTTGTCAGCGGGGGCGAGCTCAATGTAATCGACGTTGGTGTGGGCGAGCAACGGTAGTGTTAGAGCCATGCTGTGGGTTGATGGGTGACCTTGCACGTGACTAGGATGGGTCTTCTGTTACGTGTAGTAAAAATACAGCGCGTAACCAGATAACCGGCGTGAGCTGCGTTTGGCTTGCAATAGCATGCCAGGGTCTTGGTAACCATAGTATTTAACCAACGGCTCTTTGGTAAGCGCCCTCGCCATGTTAAGGTCATAATTCAGGGTAATCCAATAAACCATGAGCAAGAAGAGCCTACATAAATAATAATTTCCCCTACCGTATCAGGCCAAACATCATATAGATCGTGCCTATGTATAATACTCCCACCTTGTAGACCCACCTTAACATCCAAAATAAAGTTTAGTAACTTAAAAACAGTGCACCCTAACTTCCAAAGTAGATCAAGGGGCAGGAGTGTTCTCGTTCCCGCCACTCTAACCTGATCTTGGCAATCTGCGATTTAGGACGAGCCATGGGACACAGTGGAGGCGTTCTTCCATTACTTATACAGAGAGATTTCATAAGCGGGTTGTATATAGAGACAAGCGCTAGAGACGAGCAGACCGAGAGGGGGATTTACGATTTTCATTATATCTGATCAGAGAGAGCACAGCATCCCACTTCCCTTTTTTTTTCTTTTTTTCTTTAGGTTTCCCTTTCATATTGCCCAAGGCGGCAGATTAGGTTGCCAATCCTTGAATCCACCCGGGTTTCCGGGCGGCTCGTCATACATCACCTATTGATGTAATGAGTTCATAAAAAACAAAAAAATCGAAGTAGATCAACCTAAATAAGGAAACTCCATTTACGATATCTATACAAATATGCAATATAATTGATCTCGTTCCACACAAAGGTCACCATGAGAGAGCTCACTGGTATAATCTGTTCTGAGGACGCTCACTTTTTGAAACAAGGCGGCCTGAGTTGGACCAGCCCACATAGTCGGTGGCAGCGTATCTATGAACCCATGAATATGCCCCTTACTATTACAAACAATCCAATTACATGCCTCGCTCATCTGTGACCCCACAAGGGTATACCTTCCATCCGTGATAGGCGTTTGTTTCTCATAACTAGTGGAGAATACAACAGCCTTGGATCCCCGCTTCACGTAATATTCACCATGATCAGGGTCCGAGCTCTCAATTAGCACCTCCCGGAGGAGATACGCCACTATAGTAAATACCCCATGTATGTCCGATGCGGTTGTGGGCGTGAAACGTGGAATTGTAGGATTGGGCCATACGGGAGCTATATGTGGGATCCCTTGCTTTCGTGCGGGCCAGTTTATTAATTGTTTCCAGGTGGGGTACCATTGGGTATTACTGCCGCGGCCGGGAAAATCAAAGAGAAGTTCGAGTCTCCGAACGAAACCAAGATAGTCGCAACATCGTACCCAGGCCTCCTCGTCAGTGGTATCTGCAGTATACGTTGGAAGAAAGGGCGTGCGAAGAAGGTAAACCAGTCCAGCAACTTTGTCAACGGGATTTGAGGAGAAGCGGTCTCGCATCTCGGTGATGAGATCGAAGACTGTGCAGCCCACACCTCTCGGGTCTGCGGCGTCTTCGGCAATCTTCCGGATAAGTGCGAGAGCAGAGCGAAGGGTTACAATGCTGCCACCAGGGCCGAAAGGCCCTGTAGTGTCAAAAAATGAACTGCCCGCAGGTACCCCACCAGTTTGCGTAATTGGCTCTGGCCTGATCTCTTGTAATGTCCATGCCCGCTTTAACCAATGTCGCTCAATCACCCAACCTGTTGGACTAAACGCCTTTCCGAGCCCGTTGAAATATCGAACAATCCTCGCTGCTGCGAGGTATATGTTCCCAATGGTTGGCACATCAACCTCCCATTCCTCTGCTTTGAGTTGTGCGAGGTGCACCCCTGAGTCCCCTGAGCCCTGTCGCAAACACGCTACATCTAACCACGCATATTCACCACCGAAACCGAGCAGCTCATTGCGCACCTTCTCCAAGGTAACTCCTGCTGGTAACGGTATAAGCCATTGGTGCTCATTCACTGAACTGTCAATCCCTTTCATGTCCACTGTCCAACTATGTGTCACGGCCCAAAAATGCGGGTAAGTCTGATCCGGGGGAATCAGATGTGGTGATACTGCTTTAATCACCCGGAAATCTGCCAGGCAATTACGGAAGTCCACAACCCGGTTACTTTTCAAATCCCATATGCGGCGGGGCATGACCTCATACGGCGACGCAATCAACCCTCGCCCCTTTTCGTCCTTGCTAACTGCGTTCTTTCGCAAAACCCCCATTTCGGTTATCGATTTCCACATTAGCTGCCTCCAACTGGCAACATTGAGATGTGGAGTAGTATTGAAATGCCGCCATGCAGTCCTTACAACTGCGTACGCTGTTCCGAGGTCTAGGTTAGAAGAAATGAAAAGCCGTACATCGGTTATGAGCCATTGGTAGTGGAACTGATTTACTGACTGCAGACCAACGAGAGTAGTCAATATGCGATATAGATGTTCTTCACCAATGTCGCGGCATAAACAGTCAGCCTCCTCAAGGGTAAGAGAGGCTCCAAGACGGAATTGCCGCTGGAGAGCTTGTACACTAGCAGGCGCAATTTTGCCATCTCGTACCGGTACCAGAAAGACACCAGGAGCCAGATATGGGGCTGGCCAGCCAGGATACGCCATTATTCCAGAGGGGAAGGCCAGAGGGGAAGGTTATTGAATGGTGAATTATGTGTATAATGGAAATATGAGGGCCTGTTTTCACGATAAAAGCCTAACAATTGCAATTTGGCCCATGGTGGAGGTGCTTTCAGGTACTCGTGTGTGCTTCCTCAACATTCTGCAAAGCCTCATTTGCTGAAAAGAGACAAATTAGAGACTGAATGGCCGTGGCTGAGCAGGGTGCGATCCTCCAGGGTATTCCCGATGGCAACACCCCTACCAACGATACACTTGAAAACGGCGTCTTCTTTCTCTGTGACCCAAAGTGATAACTAGGTTACACGATCTAGTAGGTAAAGGAAACTGTACCGTATGTACTGGAAATGGAGAACTCCCACCAGGCCGTGCATTTTATCAGGAGTTCTTCCTTCTCAGCACCGGTACATGCAAGAATAAATGGGGTTATACTCTTGTTTATATCCCAAAGCAATATCATCATAAGAGAGAGCTAGAATCTTAGGCTTAGTAGCCCCAAAGTCCCGTGAACAGCCAGATACCTTCGATCGAGTATAACTTACCCAGGGTCCACATATCCTACTTCCCTCTGCATTTGTTCCGTTCTTTCCCTCAAAACATGGAAGCCTAGAATGAATTGACTACCAGAGAGCGGACAATTTCTGATGGGTGAAGGAGAGATTAAAGGGCTCACACGACTGATGGAGAATGATGAGGTGAACATCAACAAGGCGGTAGGGTCGGCAATTACCTAGAGGGGTGAAACCAGGCCGTAAGGAGTCCTTGCTGCAAAAGAGGGGTCGAAGTCAAGTTAGGGTACTGAGTATGCTTGAATAGTAGGTAGATGAAATAAAAATATCGATGATGCTAAGCTAATGTAGTCCCGCGGCAATTTAATGTAAGAACCCGCGATTACTCATTTCGGACTTTGTTCGTTTGACACAGAAGCTTAGGAGAGACTCAGAAATGAATGCTCATTTCGAAACCAAACACACAAAACGCAACCACATATTACTTAGTACCTTGTAGCAATCTTGTTATAATAAGAAATAATTAATCTCTACGACCTTTCTTTCTTCTTATACTCGATAAACCTACGGAGGTTCTGGGTGACATCATCAGCCCTAGCACGTTGCTCAGGGAATTTCCTCTTGTCTATCTTCTTGGTCTGGTTCGCACAGTATTTGGATTAGCATCGTCGTAACAGAGCAGTAGAAAGGTTAAACAAGAGATAGAATTCAGCAGGGCTAAAGGAGGGAATTGCGGGCGAGGCCCAGTGCTGTCAGAAACAGAGGGCAGAGGTAAAACCTACCATAGACTGGACTTTTGGTAGAATAACTTTGAGATGTTCAAGAAAGTTATGTTTGACAAATACCGGCTCGTCATAGTCAAACTCAGCGTCGGCATACACATCAAATATGGCATTGAGGGCCTCAATGGCAGGATCCGTGGCGGTATTCCCTGTTGGTGGAAGAGCCGACAAACTTGAGACTAAAAACACCCCGATCTCCTACATTCCAGAAACATGTTCCACGTTAGCATACATGCGTTACATACGTGCAGAATATTAAAAAATTTCCCCTAGTCACCATTCCAGACCGCTACGTGCTACTCAAACAGGAAAAAGGATAGCTCAGATGTATATCACGTGACCTGATAGTGCTAATGGACCAACCACGTGGTAGGTGTGTATAGGCCATGTCATGAAAAATGTAAAACGAAGACACTTCGTTGGCTAGTGTGTGAAATAGATATAGAGGAAAGAGGGATGGACTTGCCTTGTTTACATCGATTCTGCCCGGTGCTAGTCCCAGACAACCCAGGACGCCAACACACCTGGTCCGGAGGTCGTCCGTTGTAGCAGCGTTGTAAAGGGACATAAAGATCTTATGTTCCCCAACTCCCCCTTCGTTAATGGGTTGACTTATAGGGAGTTTCCCTCCAAGGGCCTTCGCAATCGCCCACGAGAGTCCAGTAACAGCCTCAGCTAATTCGATGTTTGCGGTATTTGAGCGGAGAATTGGGACGACAATGGATGTCCAAATCGTGAGGGCCTGCTTATGGAAGGATTGAGACAATGGGGATGGCTTTGGGGGAGCAGTGATGGAGGTCCAAGAAATATTATTGAGGCAGTTGATAGCGCGGATTTGTATTGCTAGGGAATTTGAGGAATAGTTTTGAGGAGCGCAGAATGGTAAAAGTAGAGGAATGGCAACTTCAATGAGATGGGCAGTCGGGGACACGGATGAGGCATCGTTTGCTTCCTCGGAGTCGTCACGGTCGACCGCAGTAACCATCGCCATATCTTCAAGCATAGCCTCTTCATCCATCGATTCATCACCTTCTTCGGATTCTTCATCAGCCTCATCTTCATTCTTATCCGTTCCAATTTCAACTTCCTCTTCGGAGTCTTCATCCATAAAGTCGGCATCGGGAATTGGCACCTCATCAGGAATTTCGCCGCCAATATCATCTTGCAGAGAAGCAATGATCGACGTTAGGGTTTCCAGGCCATCCTTGAGTGCTTCAATTCGCTCATCCTCGGTTATTGGCTCTCCATCTGCTAGAGTAGAGCCATTGGTTGGGGGTATGATTTTTGATGCAGCTTGGATGATGGCAGTAAGCTTCGTGAGATTAATTGAGTCGGTAAATGGGTTAGTAATATTTCCGGAGAGACTGAGGAAATCGGAGATATTGTGGGCCACACCTGCGAGCTTGAAGTCAGTATCTGAAGAAGCCGGAATATACAACACAGTTGCTGACATAGGGGCTTACCACAAAGAGCAACCGTCCTAAGGAGAGGGTCCGTGAGGGTCGATATTGGAGTGTCCCTCAATTGGAGAATCAATGGAACAAATACATCCTCAGACTCAATGATCGATTTAATCAACTCATCTTGCTCTTCGGTAATGACATTCAAACACTGTGCTGCAATATTCTGGACGGCCCGTGGAGCTTTACATTCAGGGCTCAGTAAACCCATGAGGAAAGGAAAGATGTTCAGCTTATTGACAGCCTCAACAACCTCCTCTGTAGCTTCGCCACTAATAAATTGTCAGCAAATATTTGAACTCGTGAGAACAGATAGATAACATGCCTGATGCTAGCTACAAGCCCAACCACATTTTCCGCATATCCCCAGACTAACTTTTTCGTAATATTATCCACAGAGGCAGGGTCATTTATTAACGATCTTATAGTCTCTTGGAGCTGTATTCACCTCGGATTAGAATCTACTAAAATAAAAGCAGTGGGTTTCTTACTTTTGATATCGCAGCAGCAATCGGAGTGAGAATGTCCTTTCGATACATATGCAGGCACACATCGTATCCTTCCTCCACAGCCAAATTTCGCAGGGCTCCCCACCCTCTCACTATGACTTCCGGTGAAGAGTCGTTCAATGTCTGCTCCATAAGGGCAGCGACAATCTTCTCCTTCAGCAGCAGTTTCCGGCATGTTGGGTCTTCCACCAGATTAGCGACTGCAGTGACGGCTTGAACTCGCTCATTTACGCTGATTGATGAGATGTTCTTGACAACAGGGAGAATCTTCGTCTCCCTCAATGCTGAATGCTGTCCAATGTCTAGGTTTCGGACCCCACCTAGGGGATCAGTCTTCCCCTTTTCCTTATTCTTGCGTACTCGATTGCTCCTGCCCATGGTAAATCTATGTTTAACAGCGAGATAGTCGAAATGGCGGAATTTTCGGTCTACAACTTGAGCACTTACAAGAAAAATTTTGGGACTTGTAAATCTTGGCACTGCGATGCGGAGAATTTCTGCAGGGCTGCTTTACCGAAACTTGCCAAGGCGTCATCGGATCGGACCAGTAAATAACCCAAACGCGGTGCTCAACGCGACTCTAGGGCCAGCTTAACGCGCCTTCCCACAGGGTCGGAGTCAATTGCTACCATATTACGTCGAACCCCACTGTCCTTTCTAGCCCATTGTGCAATTTCAATTTCACGATGGATATCGACATGGAAGCAGATAAGCAGCTAGAAAGAGGTACCAAAAGGAAAGCCGATGAAGTCCTATCGTCTCTCAGCCAGAATATATCGTCTCTCCCCGGTCCGCGAAGAATCAAGGTTACTTAGTCCAGTTACAACCTAGTTCCATTACAAACACCAGCTGACCAAATATATAGGCCCTTGATCAAAATGTAGTCAATAAAATTGCCGCGGGAGAAATCATTGTTGCTCCTGTACATGCACTTAAAGAGCTTATCGAAAATTCGGTGGATGCTGGATCCACCTCCATTGAGGTGCTTGTCAAAGATGGAGGACTGAAGCTCCTACAAATTACAGACAACGGTCACGGCATAAATGTGGGTGGAAATTTTAGTGTATTGTAACCAGAGAGGCATGACGCTCATCCTGATGCCCATTTTCAAGAAAGATGACATGACAATCCTGTGTGAGCGGTTCACGACCTCGAAGCTGCAACAATTTGAAGATCTCACATCTATCGGTACCTACGGCTTCAGAGGCGAAGCCCTTGCAAGTATCAGTCACATTGCACATCTTACGGTCACTACCAAAACAAAGGATTCCAATTGTGCTTGGAGGTCAGTGGTGCAAAAGCAACCCATTGAAAAGCTCGACCTATGTTAATGGGTGGTCTTGTTCAGAGCCGTTTATTCAGATGGAAAGCTTGTCCCATCCAAACCAGGGATGAGTGCGGATCCTAAACCAGTTGCAGGGAAACAAGGAACTCAAATTACAGTCTGTCAGCCCATGTGTTCCTGTAAACGGTTCCAACCCCGAGGGTAATTGGACGGCTGACCACTTTCATCCCAGGTCGAGGATCTGTTTTACAATGTCCCTAGCCGGCGCCGGGCATTCCGATCTGCTCCAGAGGAGTACTCCAAGATCTTAGATATTGTGGGACGCTACGCAGTGCATTGTGAAGGTGTGTCGTTCTCGTGCAAGAAGGTTGGTCTCACTCGTCGAAATACCGTGCTCCGTGAACGGGTAGCTTACGTAGGTACAAAAGCATGGCGATGCCGATATGGGGGTATCAACCGCTTCAAGTGCATCAATCATTAGCCGGATACGCAATATTCACGGCAGTGCTGTCGCCAACGAGCTCTTGACCCTGGAAGTCAGTGACAAGCACCTGGGTTTCAGGGCCACGGGAATGGTCAGTAATGCAAATTATAACGTGAAGAAGACAACGCTTCTTCTGTTTATCAACCGTATGACACTATCCGTCATAATTCTCGGCCAAAAAACTAATACGATTAGATCGATCGGTGGAATCCACGTTGATCAAGAAATCAATCGAATCAACTTATGCAATGTTCCTTCCCAAAGGTAGCCACCCGTTCGTATATCTATCAATTGAAATTGAACCACACCGGGTTGATGTGAATGTGCATCCAACAAAGCGGGAGGTCAACTTCCTCCATGAGGATGAGGTTGTTGAATTGATTACCAAGAAAATCCGGGAACAGCTGGCAGCAGTGGATACGTCTAGATCTTTCTTGACGCAAACATTGATACCAGGAGCAGGATCCAAGCTTCCCCCCCGACCCGATAGTGACTCGCAAACCAAACCCAGTCCGGGGGCCAAGACCACAACTAAAGCGCCATTCAGGAGTGCAAAAATCATCCGCCAGGTCCAGAAACCCTATGAAAACAACCTGAACAGGGTTGATGCGAAAGCACAAAAGATCACAACCTTATTCAAACAACAGAACTCAGTTGGAATTGAAGTAGACGATGAATCAATATCCGAAGAACCCAGACAATGGCAAGAATATAATTACAAAACAATCAAGCGACTTCGTGCAGACGTCAGGGGATCAATGCATAACGGCCTTTCCGAAGTATTTCGGGACCATACATTTGTTGGTATCGTTGATGAATCCCGGCGATTAGCGGCAATGCAGCATGGCGTGAAGCTCTACCTTGTTGATTATGCAGCTGTATGGTAAGTTTATAATTCAAGTACCACGTTGTGAATTGCGGGAGTGGAGCACAACAATCCAGAACACGCACCCTGCCGACCAGGCACCCTTTGACCTGCATGGAACAGTTCCATGGTTCGATTTAATATGAAAATTCCATGACTAATCAGCTAACTCCTGTGACCATGCAGTTTCGAACTCTTCTATCAAATTGGACTATCGGATTTCGGAAACTTTGGAACAATAAAGCTAGACCCACCGTTAGCAATTCGTTGTCTCGTCCAAATCGCTGCGGATCAGGAGAAGCACGCAGAAATGGAAAGGGATGTTGTCATGGCGGGTACCGGAGATTCAGACAGTTCCGCATTTGACTGGGACGAGGCTGTGGAGGTAAGGCCCACGATGACAGTTGCACTTTCTGCTAGCCTTCTCTTCGGCCTGCCTCGTCTTTGCTTATACCTACCCATCACTCTAACTCGCATATGCCACCTACATCAAGCTGCATGCACCTGCATATACCCCAGTCTTCACTTAACATCTGCCAAGTACTGAATTTACTAATTTTCCCCCGCAACTTCTCGATGCATTACACAGACCACAACTTCCCTCATCATAAGCAAGCGGGCAATGTTGTTCGATTACTTTAACATGACAATTACTGAAGAGGGAGATCTCTGCACTCTTCCATTGTTGGTGAAGGGTTATCTACCGAGCATGGGAAAGCTTCCTATATTTTTACTCCGGCTCGGACCTAATGTAGATTGGACTAGCGAGCTTGAATGCTTTGAGAGCATGTTAAGAGAGATCGCAGGATGGTATGTTCCCGAAATTCTGCCGCCTCCCTCTTCGGCCCCACGCCTTGCCGTCAGTCCTAGTAGTGGGGCTGCGGGTGGGGTTGAAGGAACAACTACCGCGGCAGCAACGGATCAGGCTTTGGGGAAGAGAAGGGAGGAACTTGTGAACGCTATTGAGAATGTGTTGTTCCCTGCATTCAGAAAGAGGCTTGTCCCGCCGAAGTCCTTGCTGAACCATGTCAGTGAGGTGGCAAACCTCAAAGGGTTGTATCGTATTTTCGAACGGTGCTAGGTAGTACGTGGTGGAGTAGTAGTGGAGGCCGTTAATATTTTACTTTTTTCTAAATATTATTGTGGTGGCATCTGACGTGTTCCCGAAGAGGGCGATGGGGGGTTCGGTCTAGAAGATCGCGAGAAGCTCAATAGGTCACCTCCCGTCCGTTAGTGGCTAAGGGTGCGGGGTGTGCGGCAGCTACAGAGGGAAGGGGGCTGGCCTGCAGTACAACAACACAACATGAGAGGGAGAAGAGGGGTGTTATTTGTCCAGCTCAACCCACGTTGCTAATACGGAGGTGAACTCAGGCCCGATGATGATCCATAGAAGCGCGGTAGAAGCATGATGGAAGCAAAGTTGTCTAGACTACGTGGTTTTGCTAGCTTGTGCTCAGCTGAGCCCGGGTAGAGGCATGAAGAAGCGTGAATGAGGTGTACGTGGGCCGAGCATGGACGCAATAACGTCAATAGCGCAGCAGTGTGGAGAGAACGGACGCCCATTTGATATGTTGATATTTTTGCGTACTACTAGCACAGTATTTTTGAAATTTTTGAAGGTTCCATATTGCAGACTAGACGGGGCTTATCTGCATCAAGGCTAGTTTAGGGTATTTCCCTAGGCAGGTTTCAGGGCTAGCTCAAGTTGAGACCGGGCCTACTTTTCTTTCTGGACGTGGCCGTACAGGAGATTTTGAGAGGCCACTGTGGGTCAGTGAGGATAACGCGTCGAAATCAAGTGTTCGTAAATATATTATATGCCGAGGGGGCGGGGGGGGGGGTGCTATAGTTAGCGAATTGCGAGGATGTAACTGGATAACTGACATATGAATGCTATTAATGAGTATTTACCGAACAGAGGAGCGCAAGCTGATTTGGTAGGTTGGCTCGGCTTGCCTATTGACGCATGCTAGACGCATGAAGCCATTGCACTATCGAATGCGAGCTGCAAAACAGTACACCATGCATCTACAGAATTGGGGCTACCGGACGCTGGAAGCACTAGTGTACTTAGAACCTGCAATTCGATTTGGGCTACCGTACCGTATAACCTCAGAAGCCTAGTGGAACGATCGTAAATGTAGGATGTAGGGTAGTCTACCTTTATTTTTGTTGATACATTTTTTCTAGCATTTTCGGTATACCGTGGCCGTAACTGGAGCCCGTCCTACATCCTCGTCTGTTCGACCTCTCCCGTTTGTACTTACACCCCCCTCACCCTGCCGTGTTGATTTATGTATGATGTATTAGATGTCATGTACATCTACTCTACATTTCATGCTCCTCGAGTAAGAAGTACAGTATAACATCTTATATCTGGGATCGTCGACATGTGGACCTCGATTATCGAACACGGGTGGATATCGATATGGATCCACTGTACAGCGCCCGGTTTAGTCACATGATACCGTGAACACCTTGTGTGGCTTGATGCTCAATAGGGTAGTTGTAATAAGGTTTTTTACCGGATAGGGTAGTCGGACTAAAGTTGTTGGCTAGCTTAGGTACCTGAAAACTCATTAGTCCCCGGCCTCGGAATATAAAACCAAGTACACATCATTTTCATAGGCTTACGTACACATGTATGCAGATAAGTCCTGTCATATATCGTCCTGTTGACCCTCGGGGAGGAAGTGACGTACACAATCACCCCAACAATAAATATCCACTATAGATCAGTATGCTCCTCCGCCCACAGTCTATTGCACGTACAGCCAAACTTGGATAAGTGCACCCGGTATAGCAGCATATCCTGCCTTCCTGCAACCTAGTGGATATATGGAAATCACACTCCAACCCAGGGCGAAGTGGGTGCAGCAAGACAAGTTTAACTAACGAGGGTTGAATAGCCCGGATTTCGAGCCAGGGCACCAGGACAAGAATCACGTTCGATCATCGCTTAGGAGATCCCGGAAAAGTTATCTTCCGCATATATAGTCTGCTTTGCGGTCTGCTTACCCTAGTCATAGGAACTCGGGCCGACGTCCATAAGTCAATCAGCGATCTTGACATCATAACTCCGCTCCAGTGGATGGCAAGTCAAGCCTTATGCAGACTTATTGGTTCCCAAATCGCAGGTTTTATAGTGTGAGTTTGCTTCTGGAATCAAACCTCCACTTTTAATGTTGCCTTCTAAGTAGTCTGCGGGGAATACATCGAAGAGCGCTGCACAGTGCAGGGCGAAGCCCAAGGCTAGAATGCAGCAGAGGATAAAGAAGAGGGAATCCATAGGCATGTGCTAGGGGGAGATTTGGTTGGTAAGGTATCTGTCTTTCTGCAGCAAGGCCTAGGGAGCAAGGTACTCAAGACCGAACGCCCATCAGCAGGTACAGTATCACTAGGCAAGTACGGTAGATCCCTACGATCAATTGTTGTATAAGAATGCGAAACCAACAACAAATGATTACCACTTATGACAACTTATCAGATGATCATGACATTATTTACAGGTAGCTAGCATGTAGAGAGAAGTAAGGCGTCTAAATTCGGTTCTGAAATCCCACAGGCCAATTGTTCACCAATATAGGCCGTCTAAAGTACATAACCTACAACCAAACATGCCAAAACCGTCCCGAGTGCAAGTCCCGGTCAGGCAGGAAATCCGATCGGCGTCCCACTGGCCTGGGATTCATGAAAGTCAGTCACTGGCAGGGGTATCTTAATCATTCTTGTGGTTGCCTTGATCTCCCTGGGGATTATCACCGCGGGAGAAAGATTTTTCAAGAATCATAATTCAAAATTAGCTCCAATTTTCCAACTCTTGACATCTGAGAATGAATTCTAGCCTGACCTTGCTGGCATCTCTGCGTATGCTATGCTGGCCAGGCTGGGCAGCCTGATCATCTAGCTACAGTGGTACAGACGAGCTGAGCTGACGTCTGAGACATCTCGATCACCCACAAGGGACCTTCTCTGGACCTCGAACCTACAGAAGGCAGCCAAATTGCGAAAGAGACGTAATCACAGGACAGCTTCTCGCAATACTGATACACCACCGAACGGCGTAGAGATACACTGTATCAGTATCTGTACAATGCTCTGGGCCGCCTCCACCCCTCCCCCCCCCCCCACCACCTTCGGTGG
>Ga0307511_10002994_pt1 | contig 17480 bp, 16 predicted proteins | sample 13_EM_MG_FD_200266 | JGI IMG/M metagenome (GOLD analysis project Ga0307511, IMG submission 200266) | Populus trichocarpa ectomycorrhiza microbial communities from riparian zone in the Pacific Northwest, United States - 13_EM | ecosystem: Host-associated > Plants > Roots > Unclassified | place... | reverse complement strand
ATAATTGCAATCGCACGAAATTAATATTTCTCCAAATAAAAATAAATATAAGAAAGAGATACATTTAGAGTCCTATTTTGGTCAACGAAAAGTTTAAAGAAACATCACAAAAAATCAAAAGCAATTAGAAGGGATTAATAATATAAAAGGAAGTTTTAATGCAATAGGTCTCTTCCACGTCCATCAAGCAAACTTCCAAAATCCCTAAACCCTCTTCCCTCCTTACCTATTTAAACAAACCCCTCTTCCCTGACCTCTCCACCATCTTCTTTCTTCAACATTTCTCCTCCTTGCTCTCTGCTCTCTACCTACATACCTTACAAGCTAAAGTTTTCTCCATTGCCGGCCATAACTGTCTTCTCTTGTCGTCAAGCTTTTCCTTGACTCGGGACAGAAAAACAATCAGGAGATCACAAGAACAAGGTGTGTGTGTGGCCTTTCACCTCTCTATAATTTTATTTATTTGCAATGCTAATTAATTAGTTTTTTTTCTTAATTTTCTTGATCGGTATTGAACATGTATGTATGCGCATGCTTGTCTTTTATTTAATGTGAGTGGAATTTCGGTTTCTAATGCAAAAACCCTTTTCGTTTATGTTGTTTTCACATTCATGGCTGTGATTTATTTTTATTTTTTCCAAATTTCCGGCCATCAATGACCAAGATCTTCTCCTCATGAGTGCTAAAAAGTAGCCCCTTTTTATTTTTAAAATTAGGTGAGATCTTAAAAATGAATGATCCTGGAAATCCCACTTAAAAGCTTACAGGGATCACTAATTTATTTAAACAGTTTTTTTCTAATTTTAAATATTAATTTTTTTCTTCAAGAGACACTGAACCGGTGGAAATAAAAACAAAGGTCTGGACACCCCACGTAAATCAAAAAAAAAAAAAAAACAAAAAACAGTTGGGTGTTCGTTTTTTACACTCTTTTTTTTGTAAACGAATGGCATTTGGTCCGTACACGTGTCTCTCAACGGCCCCATAAATGGACTGGGGAAGAAGGCCCTTTTGACCGTCAGACCGAAGTACAGTGCAAGAGCTGGTAACTTTCAACTACTGCTCTTGATCAGACCTACAACTATATGACACGTGTCACTTGGTGCTTTGATGTGACCCATACAGGGTTGAGATTGGAAGTCAGACCGACCTTTCTTCAGTTAAGTTCTGGTAGTTTTGGGGAATATTGTAGAGCTGTAGGACCCTCCCTTATAGAGAAAGGATTAGTACCTAAAAAACGGTTAAAAGCATGTTGTGATGGTGATTAGTTGTATGGTGACAATACACTTTTTTGTTTTCACTTTCCTTGAACAAACCCTTTTAGGGTTAGGTTGTAATTGGCTTGTGCAAATTTTAGGGTTTTGTTTGGATTTGATGGTCAATAATCTAGGGATCATAGGAGATAGTGATTTCGCCAAGTGTAAAAAAAAAAAAATTAGGTATTATTTGGTAACGTGGACAACTCTTAACTAGCCATATAATTAAATGGACTTTTAATCATAAATAACATAACATAGATGATTAATTAGTTAGGTAATGCATACATTCCACCACTAGGAGGAAAAAAAATATATAATAACTAGGTACAAGTATTTCTGGTCTCACTGCAACTGATAGAAATAAAGATTTTAAAATAAAAATACAAAAAAAAAATGCGTGGAAGCAAGAGGAAAGTGGGTTTTATTTTAATCAAACAACCCTTTAATCTCGCTTTGATTTGATCTAAATTAGTATTGAAAAAAGGACTGTTGCTGTTGGTCCGTGATCACTTAACCAGCTGAAAGTCATTAATGAATTGATTAGCCCATGAAAAGTGTCATTAGCGAAGATCTTCATTCATCATGCATTGCCTTTCCACGTAATTACCTTAATTATAATATTGCTTAAGAGCATGATACTTTATTTTTTTTAATTTCTGCTTATATATATATTAAATCGAACTGTATTTTCCATTTCCAGGTATTTTCTCTTCTATAAGACATTGCCACTTGGTCTATGTCTTTTTTAATGTTGTCTGTCTTGTTCTTTAGGGATTAGGTCTTGCTCTCACTTGAGTACTTTTCAAAGCCGTGTCTCTTGTTCAATAAAGAACCATTTCTCCTGCATACACGTGGGTTTGGCCTTTCTTTGTTAACTCGATTTTGCTTCTCAAACTTCTTCTTGTTTTCTTTCTATGAACACTTTCGGTTACAACAAGTCAATGGCCATAATTGTTAACAAATATGAACATCATAGGATAAATGTTTTATGTAAATTTTATTTTTAATATAACATGTCAAAACAATCTAAAAATATTAAAAGTTTTAAAAAATAATTGGACCGTAGTACAAAATAAAAATTTTAATCATGCAAAACAAAACAAAAAGAAATCCTCTGCGCTGTTTTTTTTCTTTTTTCCCCTAGTAAGGCTTCCTTTTTGCTTTCTTGATGAAGGGACATAAGAATCTGGTTTTTTGAGTCGGTATGTGGGTGTCTAAAGAGGTTTCTCAATTCGATTAGGTGACAAAGGGGGTTACTTTTGTTTCTTGCCAACATGGTGAACTTAGGGTTTGCATGCCTAGCCTATGATATTACAAACTTTTTTCTTGTTTTTTCTTTTTATGGAGTCGATGTCTTGTCCTTGATTTGGCTGCTTTTTCTGGATAAAATCAACAAAGTTATTGCATGTCTCTATCCAATGGCAGGTGAAACTTGTCCCACATGGAATTCACTTTACCATGATGAGGAAAATATTTATCTTGGAAGTAAACTTCTTTTACTTGGGGATTTTTTGGGTTTATATTTTATAATTTTATGGAGTCTAATATGTTACATTATCACTTTCACGTAATGAAATAACAAGAGAAAGCTGTATCTATACAATATACAATCTGAAGTGTCCATCAGGAGTCAAATTCAATAATTCGATACACCTGCACTATCTAGGAATCATCTCCTGTATACGTAATTGAATCCATATAATATAAAGATTGTGTTTGTATTAGGTCATGTTTTGGGATTTGTCCAGCTGCCCTCTTCTGCTTTTATGATAAAGAAATCATTCGGTACCGTTAATTAAGTTTTAAAAGGGTTCTCTATGAAGGGTCGACAAGAGTAATTCTGGTAACCAACATAAGTAGTTCATATGAATTATCAACTAATTAATTTTGAGCATGTCTATGCATGGGAGCTAGCTATCTCTTGGTTTGGTTTGTGAGGCCTGGATGTTTACATGTTAAAAAGGATGCATGTCAGAAGAACGTTTTGAGCGACACTCCAAAACCCACTCCTCATCAGTCATTCTCATCTTGGTATGCTTTGACAATGATATAAATTAATATATGATTCAAAATATAATATATAGAGGTAACTGCATGGATGGGTCAGTGTCATTGTTAATACCCTTTTGCCCATTTAAAAAAAAAGATTAATCACTTTGTTTATTTTGTTTCTTTTTTGCTGTTGTTTATTAATTAGAAGTTTCAATGATTTTTTCTCTTTATATTGGTTTTTGATCTAATTGTGGGTACTCGAATGTTTGATATGTTGGTTTCATTGCAGGTTCTTTAGATATTAGCCTGCTGAAGAACTCTAAGGCGCTAACTGAGACAGCATATAAGTTGATTTTTCCGGAAAACAGATATGTTTAAGAGAAATTTTGCAAAGCTTAACCAGGCCATGGGATTTCAAAGATCTTCCAACAGGCAAAAGGTGCAGCCTGGTGCTAGTGATCTCTCTTCAAATGAGAGAGCACCAAATTCGTGTCATCCTGTAATCAATGGAGCTGTTTCTGATGATGCAAATTACAGTTCATGGATGGTGAGTTCAATTTCACCAGTATTTTCCATTGCATTAAAGTCAAACTTGCTTCTAATTTCCAGCAAGCATCTGACCACAATACATACCAAACTATTAGGTGGACCATCCTTCTGCATTGACCTCATTTGATCAGATGATGAAAGATGCAAGGGGGAAGAAGATCGTCGTGTTCTTAGACTACGACGGGACTCTCTCGCCGATTGTAAATGATCCTGATCGTGCTTTCATGTCTGATGAGGTAATCACTAATGCTTATGCATGTAAATGAGGAGAAACTTTTCCGAAACATGATCACACACAACGTTTTCCTCTCTCGTATCTGAGTTAAATCCACAAGTATAAGAGACAGAAGCATCATGCTGGATGTATTGAACAGTTACAAGAAAATAATGCGAACTATACAATTGTTGTTAAAGCAAGAAACTCATAAATCATTAAACCCTCAATGTGCAGATGCGTGCAGCAGTTCGTGAAGTTGCAAAATACTTTCCAACAGCTATCATCAGTGGTAGAAGCAGAGATAAGGTAACTACATAGGAAGAGTTTTTCGCTTGCTTTTAGCAACCTTTCTATATATTAGATTTTTGGGGCAATTTATGAGGCAAAGTTTGATAATGCCCATGGTGTCTTCTCTGCAGGTGAAAGGATTTGTTCAGTTGAATAACATATATTATGCTGGAAGCCATGGGATGGACATTATGGCACCACCTAGGCCTGTTAGGTCTAGTGATGGGAAATATCATACTGTATCCCTTGACAGAAAGGTAAATATGATCAGTCCATTTTTCCTGTTTTTTGGTCTGGACACACGTTCTTTGCTAAGAACCATGAGAATGAGTTAACGAAGAAGACAGGGAGAAATGCTCAATCGTAATAGAACGGTTTTCGAAAAGAAGAATGGACATTCTCTTAATTCCCTCATAACTGATCACATGCTTTGTTCACTTTGGTAGGGCAATGAAGCTGTCTTTCAACCTGCTCAGAAATTCTTACCTTCAATTCAAAAGGTAGGTCGGCTTCTTTATTTTTGAACATCCATTTTAGTCTTAGCAGACACCAATTCCACCTCATGGTCATATAGTGACAAATTCTGTGTGTTTGTAACAGATTCTGAAAGAACTGGAAGAGGCAATTATGAAAATACAAGGTGCCAGGGTAGAAAACAACAGATTTTGTGTCTCTGTACATTTTCGACAAGTTCGAGATGAGGTAAAAATAAAGCCCTAAGCCCAAATCTTTTAGTTCTGTTTCATTCCAGCATCATCATAACCACAGCTATCTATATAAAGCATGACATTATGAGTTAATTTGTATGGGAAGAAAGGATTTTGAAATACAAGGATTATTTTCGTTTCGAAACCAGGATTATGGGATCTTAGAGGAGAAGGTGAAGTCTATTCTGAAACACTATCCAGACTTTCGTTTGGGTTGGGGTAAGAAGGTATGCACAAGTGTCTTTGACATTCTATCAATCTCTAAAAGTCTATAACTGATCAACATGATTGTCCTCTAATGTTTCTGTGAAATCTACATGAAGGTTATGGAAATACGACCATCAATAGAATGGGACAAAGGCAACGCCCTAGAATATTTGCTCGATACTCTAGGGTTAGGCAACTGCACCGATGTTCTCCCGGTTTATATCGGAGATGACCGGACAGATGAAGATGCTTTCAAGGTACTGTTCAAGGAAACGGTTTCTTTAGTTCAGAATTCCTGCTACAAGATTAAGTTGCTGAATCAGTCTCCCTATGTTTACACTCTTGCAGGTGATTCAAAAGAGAGGCCAAGGGTATCCAATCGTGGTAGCGTCCAGTCCGAAGGATACGAAAGCTTCCTACTCCCTCCATGACCCGTCGGAAGTCTTGACTTTCTTGCTGCGTCTAGCAAGGTGGAGGAAGGCCTCTAGTTCGAGCAGGTCACTGTCTCAGATCTGGGGCGTGGGTAGCTAAAAGTCGAGACAAGTCTTGTGCGGAGAGGAATTTTGGATGGAAATAGAGATGTGTTTATACATGCAGGGAGGAAAGCCAGGAGCCATTTTATTTGTTGTTTTGTATAGCAGTATCATATGCTCACGGCTTGTAAATTAGCCAATATAAATAAAGAAAAATGTTTGTGAATGACTGCATCTTGACTCACCCAGATTGTATCAAAACCCAGTAGTTTACTTCACCACATTAATGTCGAAAAAAATCTTTTAACTGTTTTAAAATTTCTGGCCAAAACCCACTAATGATTTTTATTATTTGAAAGACTTGTCAAAAAATATTTTCTTGAAAACTATTCAGGCCTGAAACTTTACACAAACAAGACTGGGTGGACTATGCTCAAAAAAATAAATGAGAGGAGAAATTACCGTTTCAAGATTAGAATCTGAATCTCATACAACTCAACATGCCCAACGTTGACAATTAAACACCAATGGCTTCCAATAGTTGGCTGGGCATATTGGTTTGAACCCTTCTCCAAGAAATCTACCACTTAAAAAGATCCAACTTCGATATTTTCCTGTCTAATCATTTTTTTAACACTGTTTCATGTAAAAACCTAATGGGTGTTGAAACCCACGGTTTGTATTGAAGAAACTAAAGCACAACCTGTACTTCTCATCTATTCCTCCGAGTCTCGTCTCTCAGGAACCATTAGGGGGCCACTCGGAACAATAATCCTCTTGACCTTCCCACCTTTTCAATTTGCCATCTACCACAGTGTGCCCTCCCTCCTTCCTCGCATTTCTTCATCACGTCTTTCAGATCTTCATGAAAATGGGTATAGCTGGTATCTATCCTTTCTGTAAAGTATGTGCAGCAGGCATGCTGGTATAAGACATTGTAAACCAGCGACCAAAAGGTCAACCTTCCCCTGAGAGGGGCAAACTGAGGGGCAGGGTGAAGTCAGGCTTACCCGTGTAGTTCCTCTTCATCCCACCCACATCGTCTGCCCGGTTCAGATATGCAAGAGGAAAATCTGGTTTCTGTGAATGAATCATTCTTTGGCATGCTGATCTAGCCACGTAATCAAACCCTCCTGAGAAGATAAGTACATCAACCATATCAGACGCTACTCTGGTGAAATATGCATCAGCAATTAACGAGTGTAAATCAAAAAATTCAAGGTACAAATGAAAATGGCAATTCAACAAGTAGCTTGGCAAGAATGCTATCCAGCTGAATAGTTCCCCAAACATGCTTAACCATAAATTTTATAATCTCCAAAATAAGTTTGTCCTTGTGTCAACCAGTAATCATGAGCAGCATCCTATCGAGCACATTTCCACCCAAGCTACTTGAAATAACTAGTATGTATGGCCTCAGTAGGGGCAATCCACTTTTCAAGACACAACTTCATAAAACAACTCGGAAGCTCTTTCTAGAAACCTCTTAAGACTTTATAGCATGCACATTGAATGGGCCATCTATGACAAGAGGAAGAGAAAATACCTGTGAACCCGGGGTGAGGATGGCTGATCTGGAGAAGAAAGATCAGAATCTCTTCGGATATCTTGTTGCTCATTAATGTCTCTTGATGAATCTTCACGGAGATGCGGTGATGCCTTACCAGCTGTGAAACGAGCTGGTCCTACAAATTCTAGATGCTGATCAGGAGAATTGTAGCCCGCGTTTTGGTCATACGGATAAAGCATAACTACAGATGCAGAAACTCCACTAGTAGTCACAACTGGTACTGGTGGATACATGCCATATGCCGCATTGGTAGAGCCACGGTCCGTGGAGTTCGAGAACCTAAATGAATTGCGGGGATGGTATCGTGGAAGAGGATCTTGCTTTGAGTTCCATGACCTGTCAGAACGGCGATTATTTGCAGCACTCCTATCCATCCTAAAGGATGACTTCTCCCCTTGGTTCTGACTTTGACCACGACCACCAGATCGTGGTCTTGGGTTGTTATTCCAGTTTCCTTCCCTTTCATCATGGTGGTCCTTCCGGTCATAGTTGTAATTTCCCCCATGATTTCTAGTATTGGAAGATTGTCGATCCCTGAAAGATAATTTCTGAAGACAGAAAATAAAATTTTACAATAAACCACAATCCCCTCCAAACATGCAAGACAACACCCCACAACTGAAAATAGAAATCAATGCTGATAGGACATGAAAAATAAAAAGGAAAGGTCGATCAACATCAAACCAAAACATGAAGAGAGTCACAAATTCAATTAAAACCAGTATCGAGATACAAATTACAAGAGGTCTTATCAGTTCAGAGGCAGCATAATATGGCTCAAAGCAAGTCATTTATCAAAATATTACAGCTTCACTGAGCCGCTTCTACAGAGTTATATACAACTATATTGCCCTTCTCGTACTTCTAAGAGGGCATATCTAATACTTATTTTGCATCACCCGGAACAGCATGCAATGTATGTATGAGCTAAGATGACCTTGGATAGTCTACAAGAGTATGACATTTTTCTTTCTAGTGACCCAAGTATCAACTGAAATCATTGACAAATCAAGAACGAACTAATCACCCTTAGCCAAGAATTCAAGAAATCCCAACTCCTATCCTCCAGAAAGCCCTCTTTTCAGAACCTCAAGAGTTAATCTGTTGATAGAAAGAGATCACCACGGCATTACAGCACACATGTTTACATTTCTACCCAGGACCTATTTTCCTCCCTCTTCCATCAGATCATAAGGATACCCTCCTAAACAGAGACAATCCTTGGTTTAAAAGAATGAGGTAATGCTTAAATTTGAACATTATCTATTGGAAAGAAAAAAACCTTTCGCCTCCATTAAATGGCATCCATTATAAGCCACATAAGAAAAATATCTTTAGCAATTGAAACTTGCTGCAAAATGAAGAAAATACAACTAAGCGAATATACTAGTAGCACATACAATGGAATCAAACTTTCATGAGATATAATAGAACAATAACCATGGCAACAATTCTTGCTGATATCCTGGTCCTCAAGTTACATAGAGAAATGAAAGATGTCAGGCATAGTTCTTTACCAATAGAATTTATCGGGGGAAAGAGGTCAATTTACCGGATTGGGCAGGTAAGTTCCAGTTCCAGTACGGTATCTAGGAAGATCATCTGCATAATGTTGATAAAAGCCCGCCTGCCTACTAGATCCTGGCTGGACAGGAGAGACGGGGATAAGATGAGGACCATTCATATGTTGAGTGAAGAGATTCATGTTTGCAGGTCTTCCAGGACCATCCCACGGGAAATGTCCCTGGAAGTACATCGGTGGTACCACAACAGGATATGGACAGGGCAAGGAATCTTTATTTGGAGCATTTTGGCAAAGCCGCCCATACTGTAGATTCTTCCAGTGGCTCGCAAAATCACTATTCAAAATGTCAGATCTGCTCTGTTCAGAATGCACTAAGGAAGAAGCATTGTTCACAGATGTAAAAGTATTTAAATTCTCTGACTGGTCAACATTCTCAGATGAATCTAAAATTTGATTCGAGTGATTATTTTGAGAATTATTGAATTCTTCGTCCCTATCGAATTTTCTGGTGGATACAATTGAGGTTCCTGCTTCAGTTGGAAGGTTGTAAGATGGATACGTAGTTAGAAAAGGCACCGGTGGTCCTGCACGATAAAATGCAACAGGTAGTGCTCCATGGTTAATGTTAGTTCTCTGATGCGATTCGGGACCCACAAACATTGGAGCAACTGGAAGCATTGAATTTGATCTACTCATTGATGATGGATCATAACTAGGTATTTGATGAGTCCAAACATGTGAAGAAGCACCAACACCAGAAACCACGCTTTCTGACAGTTCAGTGCCTGAGGTTGACAGCCTAATCAACTCTCTGTCATCATCATCTGGCTGAGAAGATATGTGATTAGCTGATTCATCTCCATGCTGCCTTTCATTCTTATCCATCCCATGAGCAATAGGTTGATCTGTAGAAGGAAAAGATTTCTTTCCCTGCTGACCCTTCATTGACTTATGAGTCCTCAAAAGTGACCCATCACCATTATCTTCAGATTTGCTTCCTGAGGAGGATGCTTGTGAAACGGGTACAATTCTTAAACTGGCCAATGAATAAGCATCGGACTCCCTGCGTATTTGATATTCAGCACCCTCACTGTAATTTTCCCTAATCAGATCTCTGTCTTCTGTAATTAACTCATGATCCCTTGGTGAGAAACTGCCGGAGCTACTTACATGGGTTGAATGGACATGGCTAGACTCAACAGAAGCAAAAGGTTGCCTATGCTCCTGCAATCGAGATTGGGAGCTTCTGTTCTTCTGTTGATTTCTTACAGAATCTGCAACTGGCTTAGACCAAAAACCATGATCGCTCACGTCTTGCCTAAACTCTGTAGATGCCAATTTAGCATCAACCTTTTCAATCATCACTTCTTGATCCAAGGTCATTCCCATGCTTGGAAAATAGTGGGAAAATGGATATGGAATAAAACTTGGATGATAATGCATGTTCGGCACCCAAGGGGACTCAAAAGGAGGAGCATTTATGGGAACTGTACCAGTCATTTGTTTTTGAGCATATCCAAGATTAGCAGGTGGTATTGCAAAAGGCGGTTGACCAGAAGCTAAATTCACAGGCATCTGACCCTGTTCGTTGACACTATAACCACTGAAAGATGCCATGTTAACACGATCTTGCTCTTCCTGATGCAACTGCATTGTTTCAGAAAGAGAAAGGTGGTCATCCGTGGTTCCTTCACCAGAATCACCAAAATAGCTATTTGAAGCACTAGTAGAATCAACAGTAGCATCAATGCTATGCCTTGAAGATGGTGAATTTTCAGTTGAAAATCTTGCACCATGGTTCTCCAAAACCTCAGGAACCAAATTTCTCCTCCTACTATTGTGTGACCTCATAGAAGCAGCCTGGCCATTTACTGTCTCTGATGCCTTGTTACGCCTCCCTCGAGAAGGGACTTCACTGGATGTAACAATTAGTTCAGGACTGGATTGAGTCCTTGCGAACTGATATCGAGCATGCCCTTCATTCCCCAAGTACTCTGTTCTGGAACTTGTTGTCTTTTCATTATGTGCATTCTCATTCAAACTATTGGATCTTAAATTTTGATTATTATGATCCGAGTCTGTGGAATTAGTCAAGTTGGCCTGCATCCTCTGGCCTAGATTTCCAGATATAGCTGATATATCACCAGGTGTGGACGTTAGTTTTAAAATGTGGTTACCATGCTTGGAGGAAACACCATCAGATACATGAGCAGCATGAATCACCCCAACCTTAGATTGATGACCAGAAGGATCCTCTTTTGTCTTTTTGCTGCTTGAGTAATTTCTAAAAGTCTCAGAACCATCAATTATATTTGACTTGATTGGCCGTTGAACAATGTGATCGGGACTTGGAGCATCAGGGCGATGACCTTTACAATGCCTATCCCATGTGTTCATGAAAAACTGGTTGAATTCAGCAAGCAGATTCTCTTTTGGACAGTCAAGTAATCTGGCCAGACGTTGAGCTCCAAAAGCAAAAGCACTACGAATCCTATAGAAGTTACCTAGCAAAACAATGAGGAATTAAGCAATTAGACAGCACTATAAATGAAAAAAGGAACATAAATAAAAGATGCGATCCCTATCTGATATTTCCAAGATCACATTTAACAAGAGAAGCATGTGAGAACCACTGAAACTGCCTCAGTCCTTGAAACATAGGAACAAACCAACATAAATCATTGCTGAAAGACCATTAAGAAAGTACTCCTGCTGACAAACAGCAGGCATGTTTTTATTCAAACCAACTCAACCAGGCCTCAGTTCTGAGACTTCATGATATCAAAAGCATAGTGTGTTTATGTGAGTGTCTGACTGCAGGGATATCGAATACGCACATACATTCATGCATGTATGCATAAGTGCAAACAACTTGCTAACTCAACATTAATGTGAAAGTTATTCCAGCTTTAGTTTGGAGCAATACCCTTACTGACACTACGGCCAAGATTGTTATTTGTACGCAAAGGATCAATGACATTAAAATATTTGGAAACAAAGGATTGCTCCTGATTTTCCTGCTGGCTAGGAAAGACAGCATACACCGAGCTGCACACTTCTAGAAACAATTGGCTGAGGAGTATCTGTCCACCATCTTCGCGTGGAGAGAGAGCTGTAACATTTCAGAAAGTGAATTCAGAAACAGCCATTGCAATACAACTAGCAGAAACATCACTAAAAGCACTGGTTCTTAAAATATCATTCACAGGATCCACACTTACCAGTCACATTAGGAAGTGAACTAATTGGAACTGGGCCCCAGAGACTAATGCAAAAGTGTTCCCAATCGAATTTACTGAAAAACTCCAGAAAGCGATAGAGTACCTGCAGATACAATGAAAAGATTTTCAGGTTAAAAAGCCAAATGCATTGGCAAAATGCAAATTTAAGAGAAACAGCAACTTCACCTCAAGTGGCCCAGCAAATCTATTATTGAACACATGGAATATGTACAAAACCAATGTCTCTAGAGCATAAGTTGAAATAAGGCCATGGTGAGCACCCAAAATACGGCTCTCATAATAACACCAAGCTTTAATCAATATAATGCTGCGCTTGAATAGATGGTTTTGGCTTATCAGTTGGTCAACCTTGAAAGTGAGAGTTGTCATTAGTGAAAGCCGAAAGAGACAAAGAGAGAGATGCACTCGGAAAATCACAAAAATAAATTTGGAATCTCTGTCCCGGAGTTAAATATTTCACCTCCTCGAGGAAGCAAAGGGTACACAAACCACCAAGCTGGTTAAAGGATATGTCTACTACAATATTTTCCACAAGACACTTTATGATCTTCACCTGCAAGATGATGGAAGCTACAATCATGAATATTTGGAAAGTGCTAACTCGTACTTCAAGAGTGGAAGGGAAGACTACATCAGCAGTATTGTAATAAAACAACCAAAGAGTAAGTTATATATGAGTAGGACACAAGCAAAAGAACATCAGAGTTAATTAATCTAAATTAAAAGGAATGAAGCATGCAACACAAGTTACCCACACAAACACAGTTGAATAAGCCAGAGTTTAGTGGAGCCACATGAGTAAATCAAGAGTAGAAAATGTCCAACAACAAGAACAGGAAAAACAAAATGAGCACTAGAAAATTGTCCTTTTTGTCCTCTTTATTTTCCCTCACTACATGGTTGATGTTCTTCTCAATCATCACTGCAACTTCATTTCTTGATTTCCATATGGCAGAGAAGAAGTATGACATTCTGCAGAACAGCCCAGAAGACTAGGTATCCTAAGCCCTCTAAAGCAGCAATTAACCAGTTTCAGACTCACAACATGATTATTTCAGTCCAAACCATTTTTCAGGTGGTAACACGGCAGTAAATGTAAATCAAGTAAAATAGAGAGAAACATCTCTATGAGGAAAGAAGCATCAAGGATATACTGAAAGAACATACCTCTGCTTGGATATACTGAACCTCTTTTACATGAAATTCAGCATTCTCACTCTTCTCCTCGTGCTGTAAAATATCCTTCACCTCATCAGCCCAGGTTTTCTTCAAATCCTGGCTCTCAGTAAACACTGTTATATCGATATCTCCATCAGGTAGATAGGTCTTGAGGGGCACAGACCCAAAGGTGAACACCTATGATTATAAAATGGAATGAAGCAGGAAAACCATTTCAATTTAATGCAGATAACACATGCAAAGTTTATAGAAGACCCAGTGTTAAAACAAAGTTAACCAGTCAACTTCTTCAGCATTTAGTGACTTACCAACTAGCACGAGCTATTGTGCACTACCTTATTAGCCTATATATATATTGGTTGTAACCCCCACTTTTAAAGGATGTTCTTACAGTGAATGGAATTCAGATTTCAACCTTCAAGGTTAGGCGTGCACTGCCAAAGAAATCCTAGGAGTGATTTCTCGGTTCATTTTTCCTTTAACTTACTTGATCGTTAGTTCCTTATTTGCTTCGTTTTCTAAAGCACAACCTTAAGCTAAACACATCCCAATCCCTCCCATAGCCTATTTCTCTATGTCCTAACCCACCAAATCTGTTATAACTTTCAAACCATAGTATTTAGGTGCTGTAATAAAGATTCTGCATCACAATTTCAGTCATTAGAACTAATTGGAAGAAAAAATTTTGACACGATATTCTCTAGATGTCTGGCATCATTAAGCAAACTCGACACATATCCGCCACAGGCTACATGTGGAAATTTCAAAATAAAGTTGCAAGGGGTTCGGTAGTAATGGAGATATCTTGCACAGAAAATTATTAGATGTCCTTTTTCTCATCTTTGTTTTCCCTCACTATGTGGTCGATGTTCTTTTCAATCATCCCTGCAACTTCATTTCTTGATTTCCGTATGACAGAGAAGAAAGTATGACATTCAGCAGAACAGCCTGGAAGACTGGGTAACCTAAGCCCTCTAAAGCAACAATTAATCAGTTTCAAACTCACATAAGTTAGTTATCCAGTTTTCCCTGCCCTGGTACAAGTTTTACATCGATAAAACATCAAAGTAAGTGGCATGACTCTCACGGTCTCACCTGGTAATTCATAGTCATGATCACTCGGTTTTTACAAAATGACTAAAACTATGACAACCTCCATCCTAAAAACACTAAACCAATCTAAAAGCCAACATTTAACAGCATTCAATAAAATTAAGATGTAACTAAAGATAAATGAATAAGGAAAATTATCCAAACCTGACAGGGGAAGCATTTCATTATAAGGCGCTGAACATAGCCTAAAACAGCAGTTCGGCGCTCCTCAGATGGTTGATTGGGCTGAATACAAGCAATAAGTTCTGCAGTTCTCTCCTCAGCAATTGCCCATCTCTCTAGCTCAAGTGCTCGAGTGACAGAGTTGGCTTCATTAGGCAAGAGACCATTAGGGGAAAAGACACTAGGCAGGACCGAGTCCTCTAGACCACCCATGCAATACTTACCCTTTGCAATCCCAATCTGTATGAATTACCTTCCCCTTTAGGCATCATTTAAGAGAAGGAATATCTATAAGCATATCTCAAAATATTAGGAAAAGAGCGGAAGTAAATTAATTCTATTTTATTGAAATGATCACCGCCACAACACATCAGCCTTATAATCAGTAGGAGATAAGATTCCAGAACACTTACTATCCGTTCCTACAGGTATAAATATCAGGACAGAGCACACAAACACACATGTAGGATGGGGACTATTAACAAGTTAAGACCCAACACATATAACCATGAAAGGAAAATTATACAGGCCAACATATTGTACGCATGTATACATATGTACACGCAATTAACAACCTTCAGTTGGCAATAAACCCAGAGGAAGAAAGTTTAAAAAAAAAATTGCCAAAGGTAAACATAAGGAGTCCACCTTTTGGATTTTGGCAGGTAAGTAAAGTACTAAGATAAAAATTACTAGCCCAAAATCAAAATTCTTTGCCAAGTTTGACAAACGATCAATTCTTGACAGATTCAAGATAACATCAATTCACTTATTGATATTAAGAATAACACCAGGCCCAGCTCCTGTGTAAAACAAACAATGCAACTTGAATTATACATTCTAACATTCCTTTTCTTAACATTGCCATTTATTGGGTTTGAACCTAAAATCCTCTGTCATCCAAAGGACATCCGGCTATACATACATACACACTACTAACTTCAATGTAACCACCAAAGAACCTAGACATAAGCAATGCAAGATTATTGAAAAACAATGTATACGGCTCATATTTCACAACAAAGTCACCAAATTAGAACCGGAATGCATTAACTCAGGCATACAATTCTCTTTAAAGCATGATAAAAATGTTTCCATATGTACATCTAAACCTCGAATGCAGCATCAAGAACACAACAACCACATACAAATCCAAAGATCTCATTACCAAATTTGTTCACATTGGCACACGTGCACACGCACATTTATACTCTTTTTGGCTATCAACCAGAATGCAGGTAAATCACCACTAACAACCACTACAAAATGCAACTGTTAGGCTCACCAAACAAACACTGCTAAAGAAAATCAAGAAAGAAAGACGAAGGAAACAGAAAACCACAATTCCTCCTCTTTAGCTTAACAAACAGAAACCCTAACCTGAATTTCACACAATAAAATCAAGCAAAATAACAGATAAGAGCTCAAAATTAATAAGAAAAAAACACTTCGCCGATTAAAAAAAGCAAGAAGTGGAAGTAAAGAAAGCTAACAATAAGTGAAATTCGAAGAAAAACTCACTCGATCATGCAAATTTAACCAAGTAAGAAAATAACCGTATTCTGCGATTCCACGGCTGCTGCAATGGAAATGTATAGAGAGAAATGACGAGAGATAGGGGGGAGAGAGGGGGTTAGGGTTTTAGCGAGCGAGCGGGGTAGAGAGAAATCCTGATTTGGGATATTTTACAGTAGGAGGAGGACAGAGTAGAGTTAGAGGAATAATTTACTTTCTATTTGTTGATTATTATAAATCGGAAGGCAGAGGAAATTTTACTTTCTATTTGTTGATTATTATAAATCGGAAGGCAGAGGAAATATAATGGTGTGCGACTGTGCGTGCGTTTTTGTTGCTGCTCTGGTGGTTGTTGGCTTGAGTGTGCTTCATCGCATGGTTGTAGGACATAGCCGGGGATTTGCATCGATTATAAAAATATAAACTCGGGTCTTTAGTTTATCAAACAATTCTAAAAACAAAAGGTTTTTTTTAATAAAATGAGTTTGTTTTCGCAAGCTTTTTGTATGAAAGAAAATTGAAGGTGGCCTTATAACACATCGAGATTAATTTAACTAAAAATTTATAATTTAACTACAAAAAAATCAAAAATATATCTTTTTAAATATTAAAATAACAATATAACTCGAATTTATTCAGATTAATTAAGATTAATTTGTCAAATCCTCAACGTAAATCATGAAACCTTGATAACATTATAAAAAATAAATTTAAAAAAAATTAAGTTTAATTTTTCTAATTTTATTTTTTTTATTATTTAAAAAATATTCTAAAATTGTGTATAAACTATACACACACATTAACAAAACACAAATTTATTTTCCCACAGCCCCCCTGCTACTCTTTTCATTGCATCCCTTCGAATTTGCTAAAGCCCACGAGCCTTTGTGGCCTCCCAAATCACACGAGCCTAGAGGTGTGATTGGTTGGGCAGCTGGTGCTTACCTACCTAGCTACCTCCTCAGATATTTTCCTTTTTCGTTTTACGGCTACAATGCCTTCGTCAATTGTGTAAACAATTAGGAATGGAGAACACTATTATTGTATTTTAAAATAATTAAAATATTATTTTTAATGTTTTTAAATAATTATTTTTACTGTTAAAATATTAAAACGATATAAAATTATAAAAAAAAAATTAAAGCAATTTTTTGAAAAGTATTTTTACATCAAAAAAACAAACCATACTTAATTTTCACTAGTATTTCTTAATGGATTGATTTTATTCCAACATGATGAAGCAAAAGACATGAAAGTCACCATAAGTTAAGAAAAATGGTATTTTATCTTTTTATTATTATTAACGTGCATGGGTCAGTTTGCGCGAATCTCAACCATAGTTTTTAAACCCGACCCGGTGGTCAACCCAGTATAATGATCGGGTCACGGGTTAAATGGTTGACCCGGGTTAACCAAAAAAAAAAAGAATTTCACTAACTTTAAATATGCGGCTACTATCTCTCCGATAAAACTCCAAAAGCT
>Ga0307511_10002993_pt1 | contig 17485 bp, 18 predicted proteins | sample 13_EM_MG_FD_200266 | JGI IMG/M metagenome (GOLD analysis project Ga0307511, IMG submission 200266) | Populus trichocarpa ectomycorrhiza microbial communities from riparian zone in the Pacific Northwest, United States - 13_EM | ecosystem: Host-associated > Plants > Roots > Unclassified | place... | reverse complement strand
AGGCAATCGCAGAGTATGTTTTGATCATGGTAAATGCTGGATATCTACTAAATCATGACCTTCTATAAACGGATCAAACAGGATATAGTCAACAAGAACTTAACATGGGCAACGGGGGGGGGGGGGGTAATGGTTGGCCCTCAAAAGAATACCATCAACCGCCGAAACCGGCAGTAATAAGGAATAGTATCCCCAACTTCCTCTTCCCCCGCAACTACTTTCTCCATCCATATTGTTGGAGACACTGGGTTGACCGATTCTTCAACCGCACTTGGGGCTTTAAAAGGATCTACACTCTCTTATTAGGAGCGGGCTTGAGCAGCTTCCTCAACGACATTGAGCTCTATGCTAATATTCTTCGAAAACAAGCAGTTATATCAGGAGGGGGAGTCAGCATGAGGCTACATTCGCTGCCTCTTCAAGCAGCTATAGGGATAATGGGTTGGGTCTTGAATAAACGAGAGAAGATATTGGCCCCTGGGGTCAGGGCGCTGCGAGTGAGAGTGTTGTCGCGGGGAATGTGCTGGCGAGGCTATACCCCATATGGTAGCGCCATCGAAGTGTGGACGGAAGAGCAGCGAAATATGCTATTGACTACAAGACCCGCTAGCTACCACCACGCATCTTATTCAGCCTGTCGATGTCTGCAATAGGACCGCTACAGTCCATGGGTGAGAGAAATCTCAGCACATGGTTGCGCAATGACCCTTCTCGATGATATCAAGATTACTCTTCTAGAGAAGACTCGAAAGGACTTATATTGTGTGGAATGCATAGAGGATGCCAGGAAAAAGAAAGGAGAAAAAATGAATCGTGGCTGCCCTTCAAATCGTCTGATGTGGGGTTGAATTACGTTCAAGTTAAACCATGAAGACTTGCTTGGCAAAGGAAACATGGGTCACCCAAGCGATGGGCATAAAATTCAGGCTGATGCAAGAGGAATAAATTCAAGTAATGTATACAATTCTATCCTATATTAATGTCAATTCACATACCTGTCTACCTACCATACTGGATTCTGTATTCCCAAGTCGAAGTCGAAATTGGCCGGGGTACGGAGGCGCTATCCCTTGGACTGCTGATATAGTGCATAGATACTACTTGTTTGTTCCTTTGTTCGACCCCATGTTACTGTACAATACGGATTGTTCTTAACAACCGCCAACTATTCATGCACGATAAGTCAACTGGTTACACAATGTTATTGGTGTTGTGTTCAGCCGCAACCTTTACTGTACCCCGCCCTAAAAAAGTTCTCTGCTCAAGCCAAAGCACTCCGGAAATCCAGAAGACCATAGCTACACTACGCGAATTTAAGGTGTGGACCATTCTTATGATGTCGGCTGGATTTATTCTAAAATTAGAATCTAGATCTGAATAACATGGAGCTAGCTGGCCTCACCATCGGGGTTGTCAGCCTGACGGGGCAGTTAGCTAAGGCCGCAATGGACTGCTACAAGATTTTCGATGATATGAGCGATGTGAGCTCCACCTACGATGCAATCCTACATGAGCTACGCACTCAGGGACTACTCCTCAAGAGATGGGAGCTAGCTTGGGGGTTCGGGAGTGGGGGTAATCAGCAGCGACTTGACCCTGGGGACTATAGATACAGATACTCTACTGCAAGTTTGGCAAGAATAGTGGCAGTGTTTGCTAGTGTTGACAAGTTGCAAGCGAAATATGGAATTGTGGTCAAGAAAGAGTCGGTTGCTGGAGAGGTTCAGCGTGCGCCACGATTGCGAGATCGATTGTTGGTATCAATACCAGTTAGGCTCCGGTCAAGATCTCCGGGTGCAAGTACAAGTACGGCTCAAACATCTACGACTCAAGTGTCGATTTCCGGTGCGACTACAGATGACCTGCACCTTTTAGAAAACCCTCGAGTACTGGAAAACAGACACATTCTTCCTGGACTTGATGACGAGATCAAATCTATGACGCAGGCAATGGACCGAGTGCAACAATCCTTACCCATCTACCTCAAACTCCGCTGGGTTATTTCGGATAATGCAAAGCTGGAGGAGCTATTGAGAAAATTGACAAATCTCAATGATGGGCTTTTCCGAGTGCTTCCAATATCAGATAGCACCCTAGTGCCTCAAGTTCAAGCCAATTCCCCCCAAAGTTCACTACTGAAGCTCTCATTCGATATTCCGTTTCTTCCGAACATTCGGAAATCTTCCGAGTTTGTGGGGAGAGAATACCTACTCGAGAACTTGAAGCAGGAGGTTGAAGAAGGCAAACATACTCAGAATACCATTGTGCTCTATGGGACCGGAGGAATGGGGAAAACACAACTGGCATTGGAATATGTGCATCAACATTATAAAAACTACTCATCGGCCTTTTGGATTAATGCTGCTAGTGATCAGACTATAGCACTCGGGTTCACTCAGATAATGCGGCGGCTTATCGAGCATCATGCACAGGCCTCAGGTGACTATGCGCATATAAGTCGGCTATTGGGTATGTCCGGTAAACTTGATTCCAACGGATGCTTTGCGGTCGCCCAACCGTCAGACCTACAACATGTTGTAGATGCTGTTAAACGATGGTTTGCGTTACCAGAAAATTCGAATTGGCTTCTTGTGTTTGATAACCTTGACGATCCCGACTCATTTGATATTGGGGAATATATTCCGGCATGCAATCATGGGACCGTGATCATTACGAGCAGGCGGCGTGATCTACAGCACGGTCGAAGGGGGTTCGAAGTACACCAAATGGAACCTTCAGAGGCCATACAGCTGCTACTTACATCATGCGCAATGCCTAAGTTTGAGGATCTGGAACTTAGCGGTAAGTGAAACCAACAGCAATTTATCATAACCTAGTATCTAAATTGGCGATGCATATCCAGAAAAAACCACTGCCAGTACTATTGCACAAGAGTTGGGATACCTGCCACTTGCCTTGGATCAAGCTGGCGCATATATCCACATGTCTCAGTATTCATTAGGTCGATATCTAAAAGAATACCAAACGAATGCGAGTTACCTTCTCAGCAAAGGATGGAAAGGCGGAAAGCAGGATAGATCGGTATTCGCCACATGGGAGATATCATTCAATGCAATCGAGGAAAAGAGTCCAGAGGCAGCGAAGCTACTATTAATCTGCGGATTTCTTAACAATGAAGATATATGCGAAGAACTACTCAAGCCTGGGATGAAGTTCGAAACACATGGTATAAGCTTTTTATTATGATTATTATTATTAATTTACTATTATTCTTATTATATTAATTGCCTTATTTTAATTACTTTGTTCTTTTTTCCAATGTTATGGACATATTGGAGATATCTCGCTAATGTACTGATATAGTTCTGGCGGAATCAATTAGGATATTATTTTCGTACTCACTAGCAAAGCGGAGCAGCAGCAATGACAGCCTCAGTATCCATCCTTTAGTACACTATTGGGCAAAGCTTCGATTACAGTCCGAGCCACAAAAGGAAATAGCAATGGCAATGGAGGCCTTCGAAATAATCACATCAGGAGTTCACAAGTCCGGCGAACGACGTGCGGAAGATTGGATTTTTGAGCGGCGACTTATGCCACATATCGACGCAATAGCAAAGCACATGAAAAAGTACATAGGGGTCAGTGATATGAATATACATCATGGATCAAAGCTCATAGGTGATTTTTACTCGAGGTATGGGCGGTATAATGAGGCATTGGAATTGTATGGCCGAACATTGGCTGGGCAAGAGGAGGCATTGGGTGTGGACCACCCAGACACTCTCACTACGGTCAATTATATGGCAGGGGTATTCGACGACCGAGGACAGTATGACACAGCGTTGGAGTGGTATGGCCGAGCATTGGCTGGTCGAGAGAAAGCATACGGAGTAGACCACCCGAGCACTCTCACCACTGTCCATAACATGGCATTGGTATTCGACAACCAAGGACAGTATGACAACGCGCTGCAGTCGTATGGTCGATCATTGGCTGGGTATGAGAAGGCATTGGGAGTGGACCACCCGAGCACTCTCATTACGGTCCATTGTATGGCATCGGTATTCGACAACCAAGGACAGTACGACACAGCGCTGCAGTGGTATGGTCGATCATTGGCCGGGAGGGAGAAGGCATTGGGAGTGGACCACCCTCACACTCTCACTACGGTCCATAGCATGGCATCGGTATTCGACAACCAAGGACAGTACGACACAGCGCTGGAGTGGTATAGGCGAGTACTGGCTGGTCGACAGAAGACATTGGGAGTGGATCACCCAGACACTCTTACTACGGTCCATAACATGGCATTGGTATTCGATAACCAAGGACAGTATGACAACGCGCTGCAGTGGTATGGTCAATCATTGGCTGGGTATGAGAAGGCATTGGGAGAGGACCACCCTTGTACTCTTACTACGGTCCATCGTATGGCACTGGTATTCGACCACCAAGGTCAGTATGAGAAAGCGCTGGAGTGGTATGGCCGAGCATTGGCTGGTCGAGAGAAAGCATTGGGAGTGGACCACCCATCGACACAACGTACAATCCGTTGCCTGATCGCCCTCCACAAAACCATTGGGCAAACCGAACAGGCCCACCGCCTTCGGACACGCTTACGTGTGCCTAATTGCCCCAGCAACTAGCGCGGGTGCTTTTACTGGTGGATTCCTCCAGAGGTAATAGTTCTATCGATGAAGTAGGTTGAGGTGCTGCTAACACAACATGTCAGAGCGAATACTAGATGTTTCGTCCCCTCTGAGTCAGTATCTCCTATTTCACCTTAATTATCCCCAGAATATAGTTTGTAACATGGTTTTTCACAAGTATTCAAGTATATGCAATAGATTTTGTATTTTAATCTTCCACTGTATCGCGAGATATGTTTATAGCATATTAAGGAATACTCTAGCGAAATAGCTGGTTATAGGCAGCCTATGGACATGCGTGCTATCTTTTGTTCGTTCACTAATCCGATCTTTTTTTCAAACCATGTGAAGCTTCACTGACCGGCTCTGCATGTAGAGATCTAATCTGTATCTCCCGGAATGTTTCCATAATGTCATGGTCTTTGACATCCTTTCCCTCGGAGAACCTAAATTATTTTACACTTTATCAACTTTCGCTCATTGATGTGTAATAAAGTATTAAAAAAATAAAAAAACCCTTCGCTTGTTTGCCATCACAGCAATCATGGATTCTACAGGTTCAACTGACAATGGCACTTCCGGTCTTAACACACCCCAGTATATATCTACCCTATCTATATCAAGAATTACACTTTACCGCCTTTTAGAGCTTTAATCCGCACGGATTAATTCCGAAAGCCATATGTAGTCTAGTGTCACACCATCCGCCTTCATAACTGGTATCTGTGACTCCACAAAACTACTTGAACTCCGGAACCATCAGTCCCAGGAGTACTATTTTTTCATTTGTACAGTACGCCACATCCTTTTCATCCAATGAACTAGTTTAGTCTTTTCGCTTTAAATCACAGAGCCAAAACGGGCTGATAGTATCAGATACAACTACTCAGAATAGTCATCACGTGATGCAGTGAGCGCCAACCGACTTCTGTCTGTACCTAGACCCCTAGCTAGCAGTATTTGAGCCTGGCTAAAGATAAGATACTGTTCGTCTATTGCTTCACTTTCGCTGACACGGTGGATGGAGGTAGGCACACCTTTCCCTGAGCTGTAGAGCCGTTTGGCAATACTGGCAATAACTAGCAATATTGGCCGATGTTGCGACCAGGTCAACGACTGAAGCGATTATTTATTTAGTTATCCGGAGCTGAGCTGTGCAACTTCAAAAGCTGAAAAATAATTTGAGCGGGGATCTGACATTCAAGGACAATAGCATTGTGGGTGGAGTGCGGAGCAATCACCTACTGTATAGCCAATGCAGCATCTAATATTGTAGCAGCTACACCGGCCACATGCACAGCTTATCTCTGGATCAAGGCATAAAGTAAGAGATCTCGAACCCCGCGCGGTTTCGGGATTCCAGATCCAAAAAGGTAACGAAAAAGGGCGCGGAGGCATTGTAGATAAAATCAAGAAGTTGTATGCCCCCCACATGCTATTGAATTTCCTAGTTGAAATATCCTCGAACTCCCCTTCAATCTCGAATGCGCCCGCCAGATCACGATTTCGCTCTTGATGGGGGAGTATTACCAGGGATTGTCATGCATGTCTACGCTTTCGTGGCCTGGTAACGGCAGTCTTGTAATCTGTCCGACCTCGCCGGCTTATTACTTGTAGTCTGGTTATTACTGGTTGTGTTAGACTATCACGAGACTTAATATTCCGTATTCCTGATTTGGTTTCATTGGGACTAATTAGGCAAAGGGCCTGCTTTGTACTCATCACCGCGCTAGCTACTTCAGTATCTACATCCATGCCCTTTCAGGCAATCATCATCCAATCGGGAAATCGCTCACTGCAACCAGACTACCGAGGACCTAAATAGGCACTGGGTGAGCTCATGTAGTCTAGTCTCGTGCCAGGCAAATTAGTCTTTTAAGCAAGCCAAGGATGTGGTTCATGAATCCATTCTTAACACTCGTGTTGTCGATACTTTCTCTCGCCCATGTTGCGCCAAGGCAGCCTTCATGTCACCTGATCATGAAGGTGCCCTCATCTGTAGAGTATGAGCCTTGATTGATTTTTGTTCAAGCACGACCCAGGTTCCCACCGACTCCTCCTTACACTAAAAGTGCCCAATATCAACACCCCAGATAGGGCCTGCTGTTGCCCTTCCTTTGGAATCGCAGATTACAGTAGAGTTCGGTTAGGGGTTGCCTCGGCGGAAGGGATTGCGGAGTGTTGCATCATAGAGGGAAATATCCAACCTCCTCATCACCAACAGTTTTCACCATCCACCAACAACTAGTACCCCTACTGGGCTATATCAATCAAACCCTCAAGATTAGGACTATCAGCAACACTCCACCGCCTTAGGCAAATTGACGAGAGAATAAACTACGGAGAAGCAATAAAGCATGGTTGACGGGGGTCAGCAATACCCAGCGCGAGATTTTGAAGCTTTATGTCATTGGCTTACAAGGAACTATTGTCAATTCTCGAAATAGCCGACGGGAGAAGCGGCTCTAGCAACAAGGAGCAATAACCCCTCTTCCTCTCCTCATCGGATTGACCGCTTCCGCAGCCGCAATCGTTAAAAACGATGTATATGCAATATCAGGAGCGAGCTTGAGCGGCTGCCTGCAACGACATTGAGCTGCAGGCTAACTTCGAAACATAGCAAAAATAGACTACCGAAAATGATATATATGGGGGTTTATATGGGTGTGTGGAACGTCGATAAGAATGCAACCACACACCCCATGGCGATTGAGAGGGAAGGCTGCTGGGACACTGCTGAGGGTTACCCCTCTCCACAATACCACATTGCGGCTGGAGAGTCGTGAAATACACTTTTGACCACAACATCTAAACTTTCTACTAACCTACACACATCTTCACACCCCATCTGGTGATATCAAAGGGTTGGATTTCCAGATATCTTGGAGAATATCCACAAGAACGCCCACAGTAACGACTGCTTAGTGGGCACTAGGGGAAAATCACGTTGCTGGCCCCCAGGATCGCCTGTGGTGGGACTGAAGGCACTTCAGATTGCTACGTGAACCCTGGCGTCTTCATCTTTAATATCCAGAATATAAAGCGGAGCAATAGGATTTTGGGCAATGTCTGGCAATGAATTCCATGTAAATGCACCAGTTGGCTTAGGTAGAAGAATAATTTCCGGGTCTTGATTTCCTCCTTTCACCGGTTGTAGTGTAAAGTTTACGAGGTTATTGAGCGGAGGGATCTTGAGAGAGAGAGAGAAGTAGATGTATTCGTCAAAGCTATGTAGATATCGCTATAGTCTGAATGCTATGGTTCTACTGCCTTGTCCCTTTTATTTCGCCAGCGGACCCCAGCTCTTTTATCCTTCTCCGTCATATCCAAATTGTCTCCATTAGGTCGCCCTTTTAGTCCTTCATACGAAATTGTCTCCATTCCTACCATGATCGTCAATGCTTATCCCCGTGACCTTGTACCACAGCGAGAGTATTTCCTACATGTAGAACCTCATGACGTAGTACTTCAATATTGCTGATGAGTTTCGGTCGAGGAAGTGGGTAAGGACTGATAATGCCGAGCCAAAGCCTCTTGAGCCCATAGTACTACAGGTTCAGGCAGGTACGGATCTAAATGTAAAGGTACAGTTAGAGAAGAGCAACCATAGTACTTATTAATATACATACCATAGTGTCGCACATCTTCTTGTAGTGCGTACACTTTGTCAAGTGGAATGCGATGACCATATATCGGTGCGTTATCTGGTGGATGGAAGTACATTATTCATGGTCGACCAGTTGGATAATTTAGCCGTTTTTTTTTTGGCGGCGGATATAGATGGCGTTTGTTCCGTGCCGAGACTTCCTTCTGAATAAGTTCCATAAATATGGCTTGTAGAGTATATCTATCATACTGTGATCCTGTAAACTTGCTGGTGTCCTTAAGTCCTGCAAAATATACCTCATATAAAGTTAGTCTAATATAACCACTATAATAACATACTCACCACTCCTGTCGCGGGGTATAGGTACCGTAGGCGGGGTTAGTTGCGGTTTGTGTGCGCACGCGTAGTTACAGTTGACTTTTGTCCCTTTTGTTCACTTAGTTCATCGGACTGTCACCCATCTCTACCGAGGGGCTTGGTTCAACCCGACTACCCGTTACTTAGATATAAACCTGAAAGACAATATATCTATTTTTTTATATTAAATACACATTACTCGTATGCAGTCCTAGTCAAGGGCAAGTTAATCTGTACGACTGGTAGAGAGTAAGAAATACACCCTGTGGTACCACAATGTCCAAAACTAAATCCCCGTTATCCCCAATCATTCACTCCAGTGGACAAGGTAACCAAAACCAACGAAGCCCTTCACCAAAGCTCAAGTGCAAAAACAAACCCCCCAGAACCGGGGCCCACCCATAGACAGTGGTACCCCAGTATGTCGAGGTCGATGACTAGCTAGGAGTGTCTTCCCCGATCGGCGGTCCCGATGCAGCAGCGAGCACGCCCCGAATGTCGCTAGGTTGTTGCTATTTTCCTCTAGCCAGTTGTGCATCTCTCCGATCTTGAACCTGGTTGGAGCAACGTTGACAGCCAGTTCCTTCTCTTTTCCTTGTATCTGCACCAGGGGGGTCTGGTTGAATTTGTGGTGTTGGTGGTTTCCCTTCCCGAGCGTTTCGCGACCCGAGTGGCTGCCTCCGTACGCTGTTATCAGCACAGGTGTCTGTTGTGGAGGTAGTTTCTGGGGTCTGAGTTACTACCTCTGTTGTAACTGGTTGGCGGGGTTGGCAGGAGCAGCTTGCCACGTTACATCTCTGGAGATGCGCCATTCCAGATCTCCTGCGGTGGGGCTGTATTAAATGCAGTGAACTTGGCATGCATTAAAATTCGGGTGGAATAGAGCTGTGCGATTCAAGGCTACCTACGTAACCTCATGCTACTTGCCAAGCTGCATTGTCTTGAGCATTGCCCGAAGCCAGATTCGAAATCGGCCGCGGCAACAACAAATTTCAGCCGCAGACTTTCCCCACCCCTGTAATACCTACTTCTGCAAGATTCTCCGGAAATGCGAAATAAATTCCTCATCCTTTACCACGCAGAATCAGTACAATACACGCATTTTAAGGTATGGACTCTTGCTACTAGTTGCAAGTATTTATAAACTTTTTCTAACGGTGAAGTCTGGATAAGACGCATCATGGAGACAGCCGGCCTTAGCCTGGGAGTTATCGGCCTGACAGGGCAATTAATAAAGGCCGCAATGGACTGCTACCAGATTTTCGATGATATGAGCGATGTTGGTACCACATATGACTACATCTTGCATAAGTTACGCACCGAAGGCCTCCGTTTGAAGAGATGGGAGGATGCTTGGGGGCTTGGAAACGACTGGCAACTTGACCCTCAGGACTACCGATACCGATACGCAACAGCAACATTGGCAAGAGTAGTTGCAGTATTTGCAAGCGTTGATAAGTTACAGGCAAAATATGGAATTGTCGTGAAGGAAGTGGGTGGAGCGGATAGGAGTACAGATAAGAGAATGGATAAGAGCTCGCCAATTTTGGCAGTGGAGGAGCCGAGGCCACGATGGCACAACCGGCTATCAATACCCATGCCATTTAAGTCTCGCTCCGGGTCCCGCTCCAGGTCCCGCTCCAAGTCTCCGCTTCGGAATACAAGAACTCAATTTGTAATTCCTACCATACACGAAAGGGACCTCCATCTGTTAGAAAATCCCCAAGTGTTGGGAAACCAGCAACTTCTTCCAGGCCTTCCGGAAGAGATCACCTCCATGACCGAGGCAATGGACAGAGTACAGCAGTCATTACCAATGTATCACAAACTCCGCTGGGTAGTTTCAGACAAAGCAAAGATCGAGGACTTGTTGCGAATATTAACAAGCCTCAACGATGGACTGTTTCAAGTACTTCCGACATCAACAAGGCCAGTGCTTCAAGCAAAGTCACAGTCTTCGGCATTGAAACTCTCATTCGATATTCCATTTCTTCCAAACATCCGAAAATCTTCCGAGTTTGTCGGGAGAGAATACCTTCTCGAGAGCTTGAAGCAGGAGGTAGATGGAAGCAAATATACTCAGAATACCATTGTGCTCTATGGGACCGAAGGAATGGTGAAAACACGGCTTGCATTAGAATATATCAATCAGCATTATAAAGATCACTCATCGATCTTTTGGATTAATGCTGCGAGCGACCAGACTACCATACTCGGGTTCACTCAGATAATGCAGCGGCTAATCAAGCATCATACACAGCTCTCTGATGATTATTCACAAATAGGTCGGCTGTTAGGTATGACTAGGAAACTGGACTCCAATGGATGCTTTTCGGTTACCCAACCATCGGAGGCACAACATGTGGTGGATGCGGTTAAGGAGTGGTTTGCATTGCCGGACAATTCGAATTGGCTTCTTGTGTTCGATAACCTTGATGACCTCGACGTAGTTGATATAGGGGAATATATTCCGGCATGCAATCATGGGACGGTTATTATTACGAGCAGGCGGCGTGATCTACAGCAAGGTAGAAGGGGGTTCGAAGTGCAGCAAATGCAGCCCATGGAGGCCATACAGCTGCTACTTACAGCATGTGCAATTCCTAAGTTTGAGGATCTAGTGCCAAGTGGTGAGTGAAACCTACATATAGTTATCAGTTCTTCACTTTTTTTCAAAATCCCGACTAGGTATAATGAGAAGTATTTAAACTGAAAATATATATCTAGAGCAAACCACTGCGAGGACTATAGTACAGGAGTTGGGATACCTCCCACTTGCCTTGGATCAAGCTGGCGCATACATCCATATGGGTCAGTATTCATTAGGTCAATATCTAACAGAATACCAAACGAATGCGAGTTATCTTTTAAGCAAAGGATGGAAAGGGGGAAAGCAGGATCGATCAGTGTTTACTACGTGGGAGATATCATTCAATGCAATCCAGCAACAGAGTCCAGAAGCAGCGAAGTTACTATTAATTTGCGGGTGTCTTAACAATGAGGACATATGCGAAGAACTTCTAAAGCGTGGAATGAAGCTGGAAACACATGGTATAATCTTTTTTTATTACGATTTACATTATTTTATTTTTATTTTTATTATTTTTATTTTTATTACTTTTGTATATTTTATGTTCTTTTTTTGAACTGATTGTACTTTTGATGATCTAGCTAATGTATTGATATAGTTCGAGACGAATCAATTAGGGCATTATTTTCATACTCGCTAGCCAAGCGGAGCAGCAGCTATGATAGCTTCGCCATCCACCCTTTAGTACACTCCTGGGCAAAATTTCGACTAAGGTCTGAGCCACAGAAGGAAATTGAAATAGCAATAGCGGCTTTCGAAATAATTACATCAGGGGTTCTGAGCTCCAACGAACGACCCACGGAGGACTGGATATTCGAGCGGCGAGTTATGCCACATATCGACGCAGTAGCAAAGCACATGATAAAGCACATAGAGTCCAGCCATATGAGCATACATGATGGATCAGCGAGTTTAGGGGAAGTTTACGCGAGGCATGGGCGGTATAATGACTCTTTGGAATGGTATGACCGGGCATTGACTGGGTATGAGAAGGCACTGGGAGTGGGCCACCCAACCACTCTCGCTACGGTCTATAGTATGGCGTCGATATTCGACAACCAAGGACAGTATGACAAAGCGCTGGAGTGGTACCGGAGAGCATTGGCCGGGGAGGAGAAGGCGTTGGGAGCGGACCACCCGGACACTCTCTCTACGGTCCATAGTATGGCACTTGTATTCGACAACCAAGGACAGTATGAGAAAGCGCTGGAGTGGTATGGGCGAGCCTTGGCTGGGACGGAGAAGGCATTGGGAGTGGACCACCCGCACACTCTCGCCACAGTCAATCAAATGGCACTAGTATTCAACAAACAAGGACGGTATGAGAAAGCGCTAGAGTGGTATGGGCGAGCATTGTCTGGGTATGAGAAGGCATGGGAAGTAGACCACCCAAACACTCTCACTACGGTCCATTGTATGGCATTGGTGTTCCATAACCAAGGACAGTATGAAAAAGCCCTGGAGTGGTTTGGCCCAGCATTGGCTGCGAGAGAGAAGACATTGGGGGTGGAGCACCCGAAAACTCTCACTACTGCCCATTGTATGGCATTGGTGTTCCATCACCAAGGGCAGTACGAAAAAGCGCTGGAGTGGTTTGGCCGAACATTAGCTGAGAGAACAAGCATTGGGAGTGGACCACCCGAGCACTCTCGCTACGGCCCATTGTATGGCAGCGGTTTTTAACAGCCAAGGACAGTATGGAAAAGCGCTGGAGTTGTTTGGCCGAGCATTGGTTGGGTATGAGAATGCATTGGGTGTAGCTCACCCAGAAACTCTCACCACCGTCCATGATATGGCACTGGTATTCAAGCGGCAAGGACAGTCTGACAAAGCGCTGGAGTGGTATGGCCGGGCATTGTCTGGGTATGAGAACGCATTGGGAATGGATCACCCTCACACTCTCACTACGGTCCATTGTATGGCATTGGTGTTCCATCACCAAGGGCAGTACGGAAAAGCGCTGGAATGGTTTGGCCGAGCATTGGCTGCGAGAGAACATGCATTGGGAGTGGACCACCCGGAAACTCTCACTACGGCCCATTGTATGGCAGCGATATTTAACAGCCAAGGACAGTACGACAAAGCGCTAGAGTGGTTCGGCCGAGCATTGACTGCCAGAGAACGGGTATTGGGAGTAGACCACCCGAACACTCTCACTACGGTCCATTGTATGGCAGTGGTATTCGATCACCAAGGTCAGGATGAAAAAGCGCTGGAGTGGTATACCCAAGCATTGGCTGGCCGCGAAAAGGCATTGGGTGTAGTCCACCCATTGACACGAGCTACAATCCGTCGCCTAATCACCCTCCACGAAAACACTGGAGAAACCGAACAGGCCCACAGCCTCCGGACGCGCTTGCACGTTTCTAATCGTCCCAGCATCCAGCGTGAGTCCTCTTAAGGGTGCATAACGCCAGAAGTAATAGTTCTATGGATGAAGCAGGTTGACGTGCTGATAACACAACATGTCAGAGTGAATACTAGAACTTCCGTCCACTCTGAGCAAAATAAAAAAAAGGGGTTCAGTTATTTCCCATTTTCGCCTTAATTATCGCCCCAATATATTTTGTAGTTTTCTTTTTCAAAAGTATTTACCCATGCGAAGTAGCTTTTGTCTTTTATTCTAGCTAATAGAGGAGTAAGTTTACAAGGATATAATGGAATTCTTTACCTACGGGCTATAGGCATCCTTTGGACATGTCGTCCTATATTAGTTCTCTAAGCAATAGTAATAAAAAATCCTTTTGTTTATTTAACATATGATGGTCTATCTATTGACATCCATTGACCTTCTCTGCGAGTCGAGCGCCAACATGGTCTTTTGACACCCTCTCCGTTGTAGCTCTATCTTTATATTCCGTCAGCCCGTGCATTCTCAACCATGGATTACGTATCATAACCTACGATATTACTGGACGGGATATATATCAACGCTCTATTAGAACTTCACTCCGCATAGACCAAGCCCCAAACCACATTTATGTTCATACCCCATCCATTATGATGACTGAGCACACCTCAAGCACACCCACCTCGGTCCACACCCAGCTCTATCCTTATGTCTGTGATGCCACACCCCTCAATCCCGGGAGTCCTACAGTACCCCGGACTCTAGTCACCTGATGACTGTTTCAGTTTTTTTTTTTCTCGTCATATAACGGAGCTCAAAAGGGGATTATATCAGATACCACAAGTCAAGAATTGTCATTAGGTGATGCAGCGGGGTATCAACTGGCTTCTGCTGTATCTTTTTTTCTGTATATGGAAAGCTACCTATGTAGCGGAATTTTGCACATGACTAAAGATAAGTTACTGTTCGTCTATTGCTTCACTGTCACTGATACTATGGATGGATGGAGGTAGGCATACCTTTCCCGGAGTTTGGCAACACTGGCGACATTGGAGTTTGTTAACCATGCCAAAGACTGAAGCGATTATCGGAGCGACTCCGATAACTACAAGTAATTGCATATTGGGGCGGGGCGTAACATCCTGTTAAGCTGGAAGTAAGCTTAAGGTCGTTTTATTTATTTTAATTACTCATTACTCGAATGCTCCAGTGGAACACAAAATCAACGAATCCCTTCACCAAAGCTCAAGTGGAAAAAAATTCTCATAACTGGGACCCTGACCCCTGTAGATTGTGGTGCGGAGGGACTTCCTTCCCCATCCGCGGGTGTTGAGGTAGATGACTAGGGAGAGGTTGTCTTCGGTTGTCCTTCGACTCCGAATATCTATAAATTGTTATCTTCCTCCAGCCAGCTGCGCATCTCCCGTCGTGAAGTTGCTTCTTGGTTGGGGCAGTGTAGACACCGATCGCTTTGGTTGGCTGTTGTCGTGTGATGGTCTTGTCACCGGCTTCTAGGTCTAGGTGAATTTGCGATGCTGGTTCCATCCCCGCTGGCCCCGGGAGTGTCGTGACCTGTGTGGCTGCCTATGTTTGTGCGGTAGTCAGCCCGTTTTGGAGGTAGGTAGTTGTATCTGGTGGTATTGGTAGGAGCCAATCCCCTTGCCACGCATTCTATCCGGCACCGTCATGAAGCCTGACGTTTGTGCTAGGTACTCTACGCAACGTGTTATCGCTACTCTTCTCATTCCTCCTCCTCTTTTATCCCGACGCGCCACGCCCCTGACAATGTATCATTGGCACTGCGTATTTCCTCTGGGATTGGCGATACGAGTAGTGGTGGTGTATGCCGTGGCTTGGCTCATACCTAAGTAGATGTCTTCCGTATTGACCTTCGATGGGCATTAGCCGCTCTTCCTGTTCCTTAAGTTTTGTATGTGTTGCTTCGTGCTGCTCTACATATGGGCTGGTAGGTATGTACAGTGCCATGCGGAAAGTCCTCGAGATTCAGCCGCGCAGGGATCGGCGCACGTGCAGGTCGCGGCTAATCTATGTACGCCCTGGCTAGCTGAGTGTAGCTGAGTGCTCAAACACCAAGATACTCATGCCTTTGCCTGTCTGTATCTACTAAAGTGTTATTAAAAGGTAGCATATGTCAGTATACCCGGCTGGAATAGTCATCAAAATAGCCAGTTAGCCGCGGCCTGCACGTGTACTGATCCCTGCGCGGCTGAATCTCGAATGGCACTGTACCTACATAAGCATACCTGCGGCTGTAAATTGGTCTGACCAATCCGCTGCAAGCCAGTCCTCTGGCGGCCGTTGTTCTAGCGAACTGTAAATATGTAACTCAATGTTGTTGCCAGCCGAAAAACCCCGTCCAGATTCCCGGCAGTACATGTCCCTTAAGGAACATATCATTGTAGGCAAACTGGGGAGGAATCACCTACCTATACATACAGTACATATGTGGCTAATCCCAATTTCAGTGAATGGGAATGAGCATGTGCGCGCCGACAGATGTGTTAGTACCGGTGGGGGAGAATGAATATAGCGGCAATCCATCACGGCGCCCCGATCCCGAACCCGCATGGGCCCGATTCCCCGTTTGAAAAGGCAAGAATGAAGGATGTGGGCGATAGTGTCCCTTGAGTCTCAACCTGCCCTCTATATCAAATACGTCCTAGTTAGTGCCCGCTAATCCATAATCGCCAACCAGACTAGTCTAATTGGGAAGCAAGCCAGACTAATCGGGAAATCTGCCTGGGCAACGTTAACGTTCAGGTAGTCTAGTCACGAGCCGACTCGAAAAGATCCATCAACCCTCCTCCACGCATCTCGAGTCTCTACATACTATATGTATATGGGTCATTCCCAGCAATCTATACAAGCAGCTGGCAACGGCGTGACAAAGGCATTGGCAGATACACAGCATCAGCTTCGCTACAATGTCCTTCCCACAATGTATCTAACTGCGCGATTAACTTACGCGAATTTCGGTACTGAGTTTTATTTTAAAAAATGGTAGAATGAGTACCCTAGTGATGTCGATCTGGAGATCTAGCTGGTGAGTACCTGAAAGAAGTGAACTTGGCATGTATGAAATTCAGCACACCCTGTTGTGTGATTCAAGGACATGCGGAATGAATGCAATGCTACGTACACTGTAGCCGTATCAAATTCGTGCTACCTCCCGGAAGCGGAATTCGAAATCGGTCTCGGTAGGTGCAAACCAGGCTGCCTTAGTAATTAGTTTGGTTACCCGCTAGTAATAAATTTCAGGCGCAGCCTTGCCCCGCCCTGCAGAAACATGCTACTTCCCGCAAGGCAAGGTTCCCCGGAATGCCGAATAAATTCCTCATTCTTGAAACGGCACAATAAGTACGCACAAGCTGAAAGCGAAATATGGTATTGTTGTGAAGAAAGGAATGATAAAAGTTCACCAACTATTGAAGTAGAAGGACGGAAGGCACTATGGCACAATCGGGTATCAGTATCTCTGCCATTTAGGTCCTGCTCCAAGTCTCTGATTCGAACTCCAAATACTCAAAGCACAAATACCCAAACTGCAAGGGCTCAAATAGTCATTCCCAGCATATGCGAACACAACCTGCAACTTTTAGAAAATCCCTGTGTTGGGAATTCTCTCAGGCCTCCCGGAAAAGATCTCCTGCATGATCGAGGCAATGGAGAGAGTACATGAATCATTACCTATGTACCACAGGCTCCGCTGGGTAGTTGCAGACAAAGCAAAGCTCGATGACCTATTGCGAATATTAACAAGCCTCAATGATGGACTGTTTCAGGTACTTCCAACTTCAGCAACAATGCCAGTGCTTCCAGCCATATCACAAGCTCCAGCGGTGAAACTCTCGTTCGATATTCCGTTTCTTCCGAACATCCGAAAATCTTCCGAGTTTGTGGGCAGAGAATACCTCCTCGAGGACCTGACGCAGGAGGTAGAAGCAGGC
>Ga0307511_10002992_pt1 | contig 17491 bp, 29 predicted proteins | sample 13_EM_MG_FD_200266 | JGI IMG/M metagenome (GOLD analysis project Ga0307511, IMG submission 200266) | Populus trichocarpa ectomycorrhiza microbial communities from riparian zone in the Pacific Northwest, United States - 13_EM | ecosystem: Host-associated > Plants > Roots > Unclassified | place... | reverse complement strand
ATCTCTTTGAATGAGCCACTCAGGGACACTGCAGTTACTTTCTTTGGGAAAATTCAAGATGTTCCCATCAATTACATAATGGGAACACTGCAGTCATGTGACCTGGGACACTGTGAATGTCCTGGCTATTCCCCAGGCCAGGGAAATTGCAGGAACACTGGCAGGGAAAATTCTGAATGTACTTGGGATGGACCAGGTGGGTATATCCCAGGTACATTGTCCATTTCCTTGTGATGTACTTGCAATGTACTGGCCTGGTAAACTGGCCCTTGTCCCCAGTGTCTGGTTGGCGGGTGGTTTCGGGTAGTGGCTCATTGTAGCTCAGAGAAAAACATTCCCAAGGAACGTTCCTGAGCGGAATGGAATCAATCTGTCGCAACAGATCCTTGTGGTCGGCTATCGGCAGCGGGACACCATGGGGGACTAGAGTGGCAGCCCAGAGTTCGAGCAGGTGGTCAATCTCCTTCCTCGGAAGTTCAGCCTCGGTAAAGACAAAGTTGGCAAGCTCGAAGCTGATACAAGAATCAAAGGGAAACCAGTCGGTTTGTGACCATACTGCCAGCGGTGTTGGTGCAGCATCCACAGGAAGGAATTCTCCATCCTCGTTGCATCGCTTAGCTACAGGAATGCAAGAACCATTATTAGCGTCATAGAAGTATGTCGTGAGGAATCCACGTGCCGGTGAGAAACGGGTGATGATCTCGACGAAAGTCGTTGAGGGGAACATCGAGTCCGGGGTGGTGTTTGTGGATGGCATTGTTGTGACGCTTGAGGCCACCACTGCTTTTAAACCAACGGTTGCACTTGGTACATGGGATCATTGGAGTTCTGAGGGGAACTCCAGGGTCAGTGACGGTATTTGTCTATGCTGGGCGGGTAATAGTTGACACACCTGTGCATGCGGATATGTCGAAATAGACAATGGTTCTGAGTGGGGCATGGTTCTGTCATTTGCCACTGAACTGCATGGGAATACAGTTGGACCAGAGTAATTGCTGAAACAAAATCCTATGTAGGTGGGGGGAAGTTGAAAGGGTTGGAGACCGGGACCGCAAGATGTCGTGGATGAGAGGGAAGTAGAATTGCGTGGCCAACATGCATAGATTGACCGTCACTTGTCACCATCACAGCCCATGGCTTCCGTTCTCTTCCATCCTCACGCCATCCGCCACCTACACTCAGGACCCTCCCCAAACCGTTTTCCCTCATCTAACCTCTCAGAAATCTCATATAAATACCCCAGCCAACATGCGTACCACCTGCTATCACTCCCCTCTATTTATCATTGCACTCACTCACTCGTTTATCACTCACTCTTTTTCCGTCGTCTTGCTTGGACTTTTGCCACCCTCGCCGCTTACTCGTTTGTCACTGTCATCGCTCACTCCTTTGTCCCCACCCATACCCACTCACACATGAACACTCATGCAAAGAACAAGTCAGCACACCCCGCGGTCCCGATCATGACCCCCATGCAGCTTTCCGCCGCTGGCATCTCCAAGCCTCAATTGAAGAAACCCCGCAAGAAGCAAACCAAGGACCAACAGATTGCTGCCCTCAGGGAAGACCTCCATGCAGCGCAGGAGCTGTTGCAGGTGATACCCACACCCCCCCTCATTCTTATTCACCTTATTTACAATTTCTCCACAGAACCATCCGGCCAGCGCCAGAGATGTTGGTGGGGCAATAGCGGAGTTGCCAGATGATGACGTTGATACAGAGCCAGCAACAGAGGGTGATGAAGAAGACTTTGTTGTGACCACTGGTTGTAAGAGAGCCGCTTGGAGGCCAGCGAGTACCGGGATCAGGTGCATATATGTATCTAAGTTTGCCATGTTAACCATGTCCTGATTTCTGGTTCCTCATCATCAGACTTAAACGTTCTCGGGCCATGGATCCATTTGAATCTGAAAAGATTCATTCGGGGACCACAGGACTCGTTGATGACTGGAGATTGAAGATCGCTGACCCTCCTAACTCTGCCTCCCCTTCATTGCTCGCCCTACGCACATCAACCACCCCGCACGCTACATCGGTTGCCCTGCACTCATCAGTCACGTTGGCTACCCCAGAGCGTCAACAATTGCCAAGCCCTTTTAGATCTATGACACCAACGTCTTCATTTGTATGTCCAATCTTTTGCCTGTCTGTTCTGGTTTCCCGGCTCACATCATCAATATTCAGATGGATGATGATCCCTGCCCCACCTATCTGCTCCCCAGGCTCAACAGCGAGCGGCAAAAGATTAACCCGGGTATCAAGGATCTCCCAGCACATATCCAGGTGAACGTTCACAACACTTTCATCCGAGTCATAATTTGGGGTGTCTTCAACTCTGAGCAACCATGGGTCAACCCCAACATCACATCGCTTCAACTCGCACATGACAGGGTTTACCCGACATACCCTGCCTGCCTACGGTGCAACGATGCCCTTGTCCACCCGGTAAGTTCCCACTCCTCGTGCCCTATGACCAGATTGCCTAATTCTCTGGATCAGACAATTGGGTTGCTTGTAATTGTTTGCAACCGGATCGGGACTGCAGCGGTGTTTGCGGTTCAACGTCACTTGCCAAACATGTTTCGCCAGAAACAGCTGCGAACATTCGAGGCCAGGGCAGAGTTTGTTTCCAAACAATTCAAGTCCAATGATGATCACCCGTTCATATGGCGTCAATACACAGTTGGTGACATCGAAAACCATCCCGAAATTGGGGGCTATCAAACTGTATGTGGGCTATCATGCTGCCTCGACCACTTTCTGACAGTCTCTGTAGACGCATCGTGGTGTCTTCCAGTCTGAACCAATTTTGGAAACACTGCTCGTCTATTACTCCTCATCTGGACTCATGGAACCACCCCCTCTCAAGGACCCAGAAGCGGGAAATCGCCCTCTCGGTGCTCTTGCTATGGTAACTGCCACTGTACGTCACCTTGAGTCCATTGTGGAAGTTTTTTCTCACTTCGATTGATCAGGTTGAGCGTGCTTATTGAATGCACCTTACTGGTGAATATATCGAGGCATCTCAATCTTTCAACGCCAACTTCTGGGGACCACATACCAAGATCTTCATGGACTACATCATCAATGATCTCACCGAAAGGCACTGGGACGGAATCTTCAGGGGGCTTGCTACCGTATCAAAGAGGGTCGCTGATGAGATCGCCGTTGCAGTGGGAGTTCCTGTTACTCAGCAGAAGCATGTTCCCCTCCCTCCTTCAGATCCTCCCTCGCCCCCCGCTGGAAACTAACAAATGCGCAACAGTCCCAGTATACCCAGTCCCCAGTACCTACCTGCCCTATCGCTCACTTACAGAATCTCATTTATCATCTTCACATCTCACTCACTTCACAGAATCCCGCTCGTAGTCTACGTGTTTCCTAATCCCAACCTGTCATTGCTAATTTCGAAGCTTCTTTCTTTGGAGCTTCTGTCATTGGAGCTTCTGTCTCACGTTCTCTACTCTTATTCCAACTTATTAATGCCATTTGATTTCCAAGTAAAAAAAGCGGGGTGCGACTTATAGAAGTTGTAGGCATAGCTTCTATAAGCACATACTTATCCCTGTTCTCCGCCTTATTGTCAGAAAAGGTCGGTATAAGCATCAGAACAGTGATGGGGCATCTTCCTGATGCACACTTGCGTTGACGGTCTCCACATTGCTCAATCATTGACCCTCCCGCATGCCACAAATATTGGTTCGGCCATTGTTTCCCCAACATTGCAACAAATGCGGCAAGTAACAACATTAGGAGACTTGCGTACATGAGCCCAGTGGTGGTGACGATGTGGTGGGGAGGATCTTCCTGGAGCAGCAGGGCTGTGGGGTTCTCACCAGGGATGGCGGACTGGTTGAGAGCAAGGAGGATGGTGTGGAGGAGTGCGGTGGATTGCTCTTTTGGGTCTATCTCCAGCTTCGATTGGACATTGATGATGAATGCCAAGCTGACGGCAGAGAACAGACTAGCCTCATCAGGAAAGTGGACAACGACTGTTTTCTTCCTTTTCCCGATCTTTTCGTAAGAGAAGGTGGAGAACAGGAATAAGTACATACTTCTAGAAGTTATGTTGTGAACTTTTAAAAGTTGATACCCATATATGGTAATAAAGTACGTGATAAGGGGGGGAAAAGTGACAGAAAGCGACAGGAAGAAAACAGTTGTTGTCCATCTTCCTGATGCTATGAAGACGAGTGAGGTGGGCAGTGAGAGAGAACAGTATGCGATATACAAAGATCAGAGTGGTATTGAGGTCCTCGTCATACTTCTTGACATACTCCATGTCATACTCTGTTGCCTCTCTCTTGTAGATGGTATAGAAATCAAGGCAGGCATCGTCGCTCTTGATCGGAGGCAGGAATGTGCACAAAGCATCCTTTATGCTGATTCTATTGAGCACCCAGTAACCTGAGTGATGGTGTATGCAACGTACCACTTGGGTGTCACGATTCTCACCTTTTCACTTATTTTTCTTCAAGTCCGAAGTGCCCAAACACTTGTTCAAATCATGACATGGTGTTATCTTATCTTATCTTATCTTATCATTTTACCCTCTTTGTATTTTCTTCAAGTCACACCGAAAGACAGGGAAAAGCAGATAGTATTGAAATACCAATAGAGAACTATCTACTCAGAAACTGGGACAGCAACCCACTCGTTTTCCTTGTTAAAGGACCCATCCTCCTCCTTCTCGACATCCACCTCATACCCACCATGTGGCCAAGACCAACTCGTTGATGGTAGCTGTCAGGGCCAACCTCGAGCACAACTCCTCTCGAACAACGACAGGTGAGAGAGGGAGGCCTTTCTAACCCAAATCTTGGGTCACCTAAGTAGTTCGTGGGTTTGTCGAGAGTCCTGTTAGCTGGACCTAGATACGGTCTCTCCTGGGGGTGTCCGGGCTTTCAGGGCCGAACGGGAGTACCTGAGCCGGGTAGAAGATAAGATGGAAGATGTGGAGGCAGAAGGGAACAAGTGGAGATGTTGGGGTCAACTCAGAGACTGTGGTTCGAGATGCCTAAGGCAACAGTTGGCTCGTGGGGGAATCTGAGTTGACAAAGTCTAAGGAAATACAGGCAGTACGCTACCTCTATATAAAGGGAAGAGTTTATGGCAGGTACTGCGCACAGACCTTGTATCACTATGACGAAGGGAAAAACAGAAGGGCGAAAGATAAGGGAACAAAAGATAAGAATAAATGTGTGGGAGAAATGATGAAAGTGAAACAGGGGGTGGAACAAAAAGAGAGTGGGTTGTGGGAAGTAATGTGATCATCTGTGGGAAGGATTTGTAACGAGTGTGGGAGAGATCAAAATAATAACAATAGGTCTGATGAAGGTGAAACACGATCACCAGGGATTGATCGGGGCTGGTGGGTCATCCATCGGAGTTTGATGGGAGCCGATGTGGGTTGTCTGACAGATCCTTGATGGGTGCTGACTGATAGTCCGGGCTGTGTGGGAAGATGGAAGAATGAGGGCCCGGGGTTGGACGATATAAGGACTCGCCATTGGTCAACAAATCCCCATCATTCCACATCCCATCATATCATGTCCTACCGAGATGCCTGCGACTTCTACAACATCCACTGCACCATGGATGGTTCTGGTTGTCCGCCTACTCCTATCCCTGCCAAGCCGTCTGCCGTCCTGAAGAAACCGAGGGCACCGCCCAGGGGCAAGCCCCAGGGTCAGAGTTCAGGTTGGTGATCATGATTCTTCGATCACAAGATGATTTGCTGATCACCACCTTTTAGGATCTGTCAAGGCCGACCGCTGAGGCCGCCACATCCGTCCTTGTGCTGGCAATGCTGACGTTGGACCTGCCTCTGGTTTGGGTCCTACCATTTCTAGAACTTGATTCAACAACCAGGGCCACAAGTTTTTGAGGAACAATTGCCACCAGCCTTACCTGGAGCACTTCCAGGTGAAGGCCAGGACTGAGGCCATGCAGCACTGGGGGGAGAAGTTCGATGACTTGTTCCTTAAGGATCAGGTGTGGGCCGCTTGTGAGATCTGGAGTACGAGGGTCCAGGCCATCGAGATGACTCCCTTCCAGGAGGCTTTATTGTCCCATGGTCTGGCCGAATACACGATCCTGGGGGATTTGATGCCAGATATGGTGTCGGTCCCTATTCACCATGCCACCGTGATTTGAGGGGAGTGTTTGGAGGTGATTGCGAATTTGGATGACAAAGTTGTCCACCATGATTTGATGGTGGGAAACTTCCCAGGTCTTCTTTTGATGGACTCTGATTGTTTCTCAATAGCGTTGGCAATCAGTGTTGGACCAAGCGATGGTTAACGATCTCCACAAGACGTCCTTGGATGAGCTCTGTGCGAAGGTCAGATGGCTGGAGGTGGAGAGGGCCATTGATCAATGGCGGTTGGGGGAGGTGCACGAGCGTATGGTAAAACTAGAGGCTTGTCTGGATCGTTTGGAGGTCCTGGTGTCGTTGAGGGCTCCTCAAGTCTTCGATTTGACTCATGAGGAGGACGAGGGAGGAGTAGGGGGTCCGATCCTCTTGGCCAAGGAGACTCCTGCTCCTGAGTCAGTGGTCCCGCCGTTGGAGGAGTGGGCGTTGGACTCTGATGATGAGAGGGCGTTGGTGGGACTCCTCGTGGGGATAATGACGGAGAGGGAGTGGAGGACTGATGGGGAGTATACTCCTACTGGTCCTTATGGCCTTGACTTCGATCTGTAATAGTAGACTGGTCCAAATATGTCATGTTTCTTATCATGTGACCTGAAAGATAAGATAAAGGAACAGGAAGAAGACATGTTATGGTTTGAACGTGAGTGTCTAGGACTCAGAGAAGAAAAAGAGGAAAAACCGTGAAAATCATGACAGTAGCCTGATTGGCAGTAACCTCAACAGGAGGATAGCCGATATCAGAAAGAGGGGAGGCAACCCTGAACTCCACCTCCTGAGGAACGACAGGAGTAGGATGAGTCACCTTGTTGATAAGGGACTCCAAAGTGTCCACCCTGGCCTTGAGATCAGCGATCTCCTCCTGGGCACTACGAAGAGCGTCCTCTAACTGTCTCTTTGTATCCATCCTCTCCCAACTGTCCAAAGACCTCTTCTTCTGGTCCTCCCTCAACTCATCCTGAAGCTCCCTGATGGTCTTGTAGATCTTGGCACCAATGACAGCTGAGTATCCCAAACAGGCATCCATCCTTCCATCCATATGATCACCGACGTGGTGGATCTCCCTCAAACCCCTGCTGAGCCGTGCCTTAGGGAACCCCTTGATATCCAAGGTCCTCACATGCTTCCTCCACTGTTCCTTCCCCACCATCACCAGATCCCCAAGACCCAACTCCCTAAATTGATCATGACGGTACTTGCCAGTCTCCATTCGACAATGGAAGTTGGTGAGAGAAGGATAAGGACGGGTTTGATTGTTTCTCCTGTTCTTCTCCCCACCCTGGTTGTAATGGTAGACAATTGTCTTGAGCCTCCCTCTCCTTGTTGGAAGGATGATGATGGTTACCTTTCTGATAGAAAGGCTTGGATGGAACCAACTCTGCCTTGTTGGAGTTAAAGAACCCCGGAATACCTCCTAGAGTCCAATCAGTACAACTCATCAAAAGTGGAGTAAAGGAGGACACACCTGAAGAGTTGCCCTGACTCTGTCCTCTGGGATAACCCCTATGGGTCAACAGCTCCTCTGGGAGCACAGTCTTTGGAGAGACTGGAACAGTGATGATCTTCCTGGGAACTTGATATCCCTGCTCAAAATCAAGGAAGGGGTTGGTGAAGTTGAGGATGTCTTTGTGGGTGTAGATATCAGACATGGTAAGAAAGGATGAGGAAGAGATAAATGAGTAAGAGGAGTAGCGGTGGAATGATGAAGATGTCTGTGGGAGACAATGGAGACAATCAAGGCCAAATCATCAATCCTTATATATCAATCACCAGCCTTAAATCAAGTCTCCTATCTCCATTGGATCTTAACCAGAACTCCTATCTATCCATCAAACCCTCAACCCTGATGGTTCTTTGTGACTTTCTTCTTTAACTTTATTTGGATGATCTCTCTCATGATCTTTAGTAATCTTTCCCACACATGATCATCTGACTTCCCATGGTATATCTTTATTCATTTCTTATCTTCATGATGCACCATTACTTATCTCAACGTTTCCCATTCATTCCCTTACTGTTCCTTCACCCCTTTCTGATAGTTCACCCATAACTGATTGCTTACTTGTCAACTTAGTCAGATGCTTACATGATCATGAAACTTAGTATATAAGTACGTACAAATGTTCTGATGTATTCCCAGACTTTGTCAATCACAGTGTTCTCCCTCCTGACAGGTGGATCATTAGTGATTAACCCCTAGCCTCCCTTGTTCCCCTCTGATTCATATCAGGAAAGCCTCTCCCCCTTCTCTAGAGCTGATCAGCGCCACCTTGGCCCCTCTATATTTCCTACCTGAACTACGGATCTTCTGGAGCCGCAAGTTATGCCAACATATATGGGAGTGGTCTGTCCCGACCCATTCTGACATGTTCCACAGTTACCTGATAACTTCATGTACTGAGTTGCAAAGGAGACTACCATCGGTTCAGTAGGCCTGTTGGCAAGGTTGGTTCTGACATTGGGATTAATTTGCAGTAGCGGAGGCTCCTTCCCGCTATTTCTTTCCATGAGGGACGGGGATGTGGCTGGTGGCTATTTGTGATGGTGATAGTTTGTAAATTTGTCTCATCATGCACATATGCACATTTGGGCGGGACCTATCATCATGTTGACGGTTCCCTGTAGGATGCAGACCTGATCTTTTGTTTACTCCTTTGTCATAGTATTAGGACCTGCTCGAAGACTATATGGTCATGGATATCCCATGGATCACAGAACCATACCGTCTGGGATTGTTGATTGCTCTATTACTCCTCAGATTCTTTATCAACACGACTTAGCAATCACCTTGTTGTATTTGAGTGGCCCAGCCAGCTATCTGAGAGCATAATATTACAATTCCCAAGAGTATTTCATATACTTCTATCAGACTAGTTTGTAGCAGATCATGTCTCAGGGCTACAGTCGCCCAGGAAACCCTTCAAGAATGAGCTGGATGGTTGCAGGGGCACGTGGATGACATGAGACGTGGGAAAATTAAGCTGGTGTTGAGATCTTTGTCATATTCCTCCATGTAGCCCACATCATACTCTATTGCCTCCTTGCAAAACTACACTCGTTTAATGGTCCATGACCCAGCAGCCTAGCACAAGTAATGTGGCAGGACTTGGGATGATATGATGCAGTGGCCAAGGATCAATTCAGAGAATGTTTGAAGAGCAATGGCAGTGGCTTTGGTATACAATGTATAGTGTGCTGGTGTAGTTACAATGTTAAACACACAAGTCTGATACTAAAAACACGAAGGGGTCAAGGTTGGGGTCGGAATTGTTGGGATGTGAGCATGTCTGAGCTGAACTGGATGATATGATGTCAACATCGATTGAATTGTTACAGGTGACCCATGTATCTGTGCAGTGGTTTGGTCCTTTTCCCAGGAGATGGCATCTATGATGGTAAAGTAGAGCACAGCGGATCTCAAATGTAGCAACAAGTAGAACATGAGGTTGCCTGATGAATAAGGAGATGAAGTGAGCAAGCCTGGGTGCTTTTGTATGGAGGAACATAAATGGCAGTGTGATGGGGTCGAATGGACCGTCATATTATTGTACAATGAGGTTACATGGGGTGGGATGTCGAATAGCTGCATACAATCAAAATTGGAACATGGGCATGGAGGGGTGAGTGAACAAGAACAAGTGAAAGGCACATAGGAAGAGGGGAATGCCTGATTGTCAGTCCATGATGGGACGTTTTGCGATGTAATGAGATGGAATGTGCATACAGAAGGCGTCCCTGATTTGGTTATTATGCTTGTTGTTCTTGTTCCAGCTGTTGGGCATTGTCCACTGGTGCCAAAGTTTATCCTCAGGGCAGACTAGAATGTATTTAATGCTGATATGAGTTTCCTGTCCCAGTGGGGAGTTGAGGAGCTTGCGTGCGTGAGCAATAATTTTGTGGACAAGGGGGTACCCATCAGCTGACCCCCCCTGCATCAGAGTGGTTGAGATCTGAAAAACAGAAACCACGATGGCACGTTTGCTGGGATCAAAAGCGATGGTAAATGAGTTGAAGAGGGGGATAGTGCCTGAGGATGGGATGTAATATCTGTCACTGTCGGATGTCATACTACAGAGGTTGTGGAGGAGGTCAATATCGGTGACATTTTTGGTCCTCTTGTATGGTGGTGCAGGAGTGGTGGTGGGGTACTGCCATCAGAGCCAGTGGCAGTAGACTGTGGCATGTCTGGAGTAGAGAAAGTAGGAGGGGTGTTGCCATCAGAGATCATGGCGATAGACTGAAGCATGTCATTGCCTAAGAGCACCTGATGGACAATCGCCTTAAAGATTGCTCCCGTCATATCAGAGCTTGCTGAGATATTGTGAAGGAGGTGATATGTGTCCTGAAGGTAGTGGTACTCTAGCAACAACATGGACCCCACCACTTCCCTCGTGGTCCAGGGGGACTTGAAACCGATTGTCCAGTGGTCATGGTGGGATAGAAATTGGCAGGGCTGCATGGTGACCACGCAATCCAATGGATTGTCAAGCAAACAGTTTGTGGAGAACCTACTAGAGAGTGTCATTAGCTTGGAATACATGAGCCTTTTCACCTTGCTGGTGCGTAATTCCTTCATCTGAGGAAGATCAAAGATGCCGTCGTACACGTCACTGGGAGCGAGGCCAAACTCTTTGGTTGCATTGCACACCAATACCATGAACACAACATCCATTGTGCCAAACAGGGGCAGTGGCTGGACTTCTCCATCCACTGCCTTGATGCCACTGCCCCCCTTGTCACGATCTGCCACTGCCTCCAACTCTGCCACCCTCACTGCCTCCATCTGGAGGACCTCCAAAGCAGCATTGATCTCCTCATCCTAGATAGGGTTGGTGGTTGTGGAGGTATAGATCCGACTCACCAGTCCCTTTCTAAACATGTTGTACTTGTGTTGAAGAGGAAGACTGCAAAGGGAAAGGACAATATTAGTAATGAAGCTCCACCAAATGATGTAGCTGGGACCAGTGGTGAGGTGGAAAAACAAGCCTAGATGTACCCTCTCATCAGCTCCTCCATATTCCATAGAGGCATTCCTAGCAGTGCAGCATTGTTATGCCTGGACCAATACCTCCACCAAGTTGGGTCCAAAGAGGATGTCTGGACTGGCCAGATGTTTGATGATTTTGTGATTGGTGGCTCCCAGGGGGTGGTCACATCAACCAACACCCATATGGGATAATAAAATGTGATTGGGAGTGTAGGAAGAAAATTGAAGCTGGAGTTCATTGGTCAACGGTACACCTTCCCATGGAAGAAAAGGAGTATTTGATAGGAGTCACAGAAGAGTACGACTTCCCAGGTTGAAATCAGCTGGCAAGTATGAGCTTTTGGAAGGTAGTTTTTTCTGGAGAACAGATCCACTGATAAGTTGTCATGGGGTGGAGATTTGGTTAGAGGCACACCAATCCCAGGCTGTCCGGTAACCACTGCTCCTTTTACAGTACGACCCACCCTATCGTTCTTGTGGAGACACAACAGACGGTGGAACATTTTGTCGTATGCCTCAGTGACGAGAATAGGCTTTCCTGCAGGTGATATGGCCCACACTGGGGGCAGAGGGGGTCTTACCCAGTGGGTACATTGAGAGTTTTTTGAGAGTTTTTAAACAATTTACCCACACTTTATCCAGTGGGTAAGTGGTGGGCAAACTCTCAATGTACCCATCAATTTGATCTTGATGGGATCAGTGGGTAAGTTGTGAGTAAGTTTTAAAAGAACCCACCAAAGAACCCATGGGTTCTTCTTTGAAAAAGCCTGGTGGTTTCTTTCACAAATTTGATCAAAATGTGCCCACCATATGCCTGAGCCACTCATCAAGAGTTTTTTCAAAAAATACCCAGTGATTTGCCCAAAACATACCTGGCAGGTTCATTTAAACATATTCAAAAGAAACTCTCAATTTGGTTTAATTTGACCATGAACTCTCAAAGAACCCAATGGGTATGTGGTTGAGTATGTTTTGAGCAAATCACTGGGTATTTTTTGAAAAAACTCTTAATGAGTGGCTCAGGCATATGGTGGGCACATTTTGATCAAATTTGTGAAAGAAACCACCAGGCTTTTTCAAAGAAGAACCCATGGGTTCTTTGGTGGGTTCTTTTAAAACTTACTCACAACTTACCCACTGATCCCATCAAGATCAAATTGATGGGTACATTGAGAGTTTGCCCATCATTTACCTGCTGGGTAAAGTGTGGGTAAATTGCTTAAAAACTCTCAACAAACTCTCAATGTACCCACCAGGCAAGACCCCCTCGGCCCCCAGTGTGATGTACTTGCAATGTACCAGCCTGGTAAACTGGCCCTTGTCTGGGTCCCATGGTCGCTTATATAAGCCATCAAAATTTCCTTTTCTGGTAATTCCCTTTTAGGAAGGTCATATGACCCCCCATCACTGGCCCATACCCCTGATCCCAGTCCCCCCCCAATTGGGACTACCAGGCAAGCCCACTCTGCTGGCCCTGTACCCCCTGCTTGGGTCCCAGGAATTTCCCTAGACAAAAGTTCCCCCCCCCCAGAGGCTGGGAATGACCAGCAAGAAAAAAAAACAGTCCAGTCTGAAAAGATCTCTAGAAAATTCAGAAAAAGTAATAAGGACTACTGCATGAATAAGCATCACAGCCAATGTAAGTTGGGCGCAATTTGGTGTACATTGCAATCTAATGTGTTCCAAGAACAGAATGAACTGCCAGATCAACATCAAATCAATACTAGTCTTGGAGGAGCAGATCAGAGAGCACGAGAGAGCCACAACCAAACACACTCCAAGACCATTGTTGAACATACAAACAGTCTCCCCACTGTCAATGTAAGCAAACCCTCCTACAGTATCATACCACCATTGTCAGGGCCACTCTGGCACCCTGCTGCTTGCCTAGACAATCAATTAACACATGTCCTATGGTCCATGTGGTACACAGTCAACCACGTTGCTGTGGATAGACATATACTCAACCTGAGGGCTTATATCTATGCCTGGGGGAGGACTAAGTTGATTAAATGTTTGGCGGATATGCGCCAATCACCCGATACACTTCTGCACCCTGGGGAAGTGACTGGCCCAAGGAGGTAGGCCCAAATACAAACACTAGGACAGCACTAGTCGCAAAGCAGAGAGGTCCTTCAAATAGTAGGTGGGTCAACGGAGAGTGCTCCAAGTGATTCCAGACAGTCAGATAAGAGGGGGAGTGAGAGAGAGCAGACAAATGTGATAAGTTCACTTGAGATTGTGATCAATCTGTCTCTTAGAGACCTGGTCTGCAAGGCAGCAGGTGAGAGGAGATAACCTGAGATATTAAAGCTAAGTGTCACAATTTTCACCTATTTTTCACTTACTTTTCTCTAAGTTCGAAGCGCCCAAACACTCGTTCAAATCATGACATGGCGTTATCTTATCTTATCTTATTTCAATAATCCTTTTCTTTTTCAAAACTTCAAAGTCACACAAATCAAGACGAGGAAAGCAGATAGTATTGCTGAGATCTAACTATCTACTTGGAGGATGCAGCCACAACCCACTTGTTCTCCTTATCAGAATCCCCCATCCCATCAAGATCCAACTCGTCATTGGCCTTGTTCCCACCTTATGGCCAAGTCCTGTCATAAGACTGCCAATCCAAATACGAATCAACGATTTGATTGGCAGACAAGCTGGGAATCTCGTCCAGGAAGCCGATGTCAGGAAGAGGAGGGGAAGCTGGACGGAAAACGGCCTCCTTCAGAACAGCAGGAAGAGGATTGGTCAACTTCTCAACCATCCTCTCAAGAGACTTGACCCAAGCCTTGAGGTCAGCAATCTCTAACTGACCCTCCCTGGAATCCTATCAGTACTCCTCATCAAGAAAGGAGTAAAGGAGGACACACCTTAAAGAGTCCTCTAAGGACCTCTTTATGTCCATACGCTCCCAACTGTCAAGAGCCCTCTTCTTCTGCTCCTCAACCAAGTCGTCCTTCAACTCCATGATTGACTTGTAGATCTCACAACCCATAATGGCTGCAAAACCAAGACAGGCATCCATACGCCCGTCCACCGCATCACCCTCATGATGGATCTCCTGAAGCCCCCTGCCAATCTAAGCCTTCGGAAACATCTCCAGATCCAACTTGTTGATGTGCTTCCTCCACCGCTCCTTGGACACCATAACGGCATCCCCTAACCCTATATCCCTGAACCCATCATGGCAATACTTGGAGGAGACAAAACAACCCCTCACCGACTGAAGAGAAGGATAGAGTTTCCCCTGGTTGTCCCTCCTGGACACCTCACCACCCTGATTGTAACAATAGACAAACAAATGTTTGTCTTGCTCCTCCCTCTCCTCCTCTGTTGGGAAATGCCCCCTCTTCCTCTTTCCAAACAAGTTGGAACTAAACAATGAGCCTGTAAAAGATTCTTCAACACTCTTGTCAAGAAAGAAGGAAAAAGAATCCTACCTGAGGAATCCCCCTGGCTCTCACCTCGAGGATAACCCCTATGAGTCTTGATCTCTTTCCGAGTCAAGGGTTTCTTAGGGAGGACAGACTCTCCCTCTTCTTCTTCCAAGACGACAGCCTTGGAAACAGGCACAGGTGAAATAGGGACCAGTTGACCTCTAATGGTCGGCAAGATAATGGTGAAGGGGCGGGTGTAACCCTGGTTGAAATTGAGGAAAGGGTTGGTGAAATCCTGGACCGGCTCGTGGGTGTAGATGTCAGACATGGTAAAGTAAGAAGGCGTAAAGATAGAGGAGAACAAGGAGTGGTGTTGGAATGACGGAATAGTATCGACAGAAGACAATGAAGACAACCAGACCAAAAACCATCTCTCTTATATCAAGGAAACTGGTTAATAACCAAGTCCCCTATCTTTACTGGATCTCTCCGAACCCCTATCTGTCCATCAAACCCTCAACCCTGATGACTCAGTATGACTTCTTTCATTTACCTTTATATGGGCGATCTCTCTCATGATCTTTACAAATCACTCCCACAGATGATCACCTGCTTCTTCACAGTACACCTTCTTCATTCATTTCTTATCTTCATGGTGCACCAATACTTGTTCCATCATTCCCCCTTTCTTATCTCAACGTCTATCCATCTCCATTCAGTCGTTCATCCATGATACTTTGGTTGCTTGTCCACTTAGTCAGATGCTTACATGATCACAAACTTTAGTATATAAGTATGTACATCTGGCCCAATGTTTTCCCAGACTTTGTCAATCACAGTGTTCTCCCTCCGACAGGTGGATCATTAGTGATTAACCCCTAGCCTCCCTTGTTCCCCTCTGATCAGACTCAGAGAAGCACTTCCCCCTTCGCTAGTGCCAAATCATGTAACCTCGGCCTCTTTACTCTCCTACCCAAACAAACGGATCTTCCAGAGCCACAAGTTATGCCAACATCTATGGGAGTGGCCTGTCCCGGCCCACTCTGAAGTGATCCATTGTTACAAGACAACTTTGTGCACCAAGAGACATAGAAGACCAGCATTGGTTCAGTAGGCCTGTTGGCGAGGTTGGTTCTGACACTAAGGAGATTGGACTGGTACATGAGCTATCTACTTATATACTGCACAAGGAGCGAAGTGAGACAATCACTGAGCCAATCACAAAATCTGAAGCAAGAGTCTGATAGTAGGAATACAACTAATGTTACATCAAAGGAGTGATGGAGTTAAACCAAGAGGGGAAACAGAATCAAGGGAGTGTGAGATGAAACAGAGAAGAACAATAGAAAGTGAAACCTACCAAGGACACAGGATCAAGGGTCTGATGCACAGCCCATGATCTAGGGGTGATGCGCATAGAGTTGCACTGCCTGGCACGCAATCTCCTGGCAATACTATAGGGTCATCAGAGGACAGCCTCGCACAGCCCAGGGTACAGGGTTGATGTGATTGAGACCCTGGAGGCTATGCTCGATGGACAGATAGGGGGTGATGGATAGGGGTGATAGATCTGAAACAAGAGAGGGAGCATGAGAGAGATGTAGGTGAGGGTGATGGTGGGTGAAGGGATATAAGAAACCCAACAATTGATGGAAGATCTCCACCAATTGATGCCCATTGCCTCACTACACGCTAGCCTTGCTTCAGCATCTTCTACCGCCATCATCACTATCTGCCTGTCATGTCCTCAGCCAACAGCCAACATATCGGGTTCCTGCCCAATCGATTCAAGTATGAAATGGGGATTGCTCCCAATTGTGTCATTATTTCTCAGGGTGATGGCTGCCTTAACCTTGTTAGTCCAATGGGCATACATGAGGATTACCCTACGCCAGATGATGTAAGTGTTTGGACCTTGTTGGGGCCATGACCTTCAATTGACATGATCTTCAGATCATATGACATATGCGAGCTCCCCCAAACCTTGCCACGGGAGGGACCCAGGCTGCCAACAGCCAGTGGTTGAACGATCCCCTTGGGGATTGTTACTGGAGTGACCATATCTGGGGAGATGCCATCTGTATGGCTGAGTATCTTGATTCCACTCCAGGACATACCTGAGATCCAGTCCTACATGGTCTGATGCAGATCAGGATCCAGGATTGGAGGGGAACAAATTGAATGGGGACTGGTAGCTCGGAAGCCATACGCCATGCGACTTCCATGGTTGCTCGAGTGTCGGGGACGGTGTACGTGTTGGAGGAAAAGGTCCACTCTCGTTCTTCTTTGTCTTACGGTCATGAAGACTAATGCGTGTGCCATAGGTTGAGCTTGTGGAGAGAAGTGCATGGGAGGCTCATCAAGTTCTCAATCTGTGGGTCAATATCCAGCAGGAGCAGATTGACGGGATTGCAAGAAGGTTGGATGGTACGCCGGACACCATAGGCCAGCAAGTACTGGCTGCGTTCAAGCCTATACAAGTGGTAGGCATCGCTGGTAACTGATATAAACACCAGTACTGACGATCCTTTCCTAGCGTCTGGAGGAAGGGCGTAAAACACTTCACAATGCCATGTCAACAACCACCTGGGCGATGGAGCTTCACTTCTCAGAGATGGAGAAGAATTTTGCTGCCATGGAGGAGAAGACACTGGGGGCAAGGGGTGATGTACTGACCTGGTATATTGCAAGTACATTGTAAGGTCTGGGACGAAGAACTAACACCATACCAAACTGGTCCATGTTTAGCACATTCAAAATGTACCAGACAGATGCAACCATCACATCCCAGCTTGGGATACTGTCAGGAATGTTCAAAATGTACCAGGTCATGTGACCATGATGTCCCAGATTAGTAATCATCAAGCACTTTTTAAATATTCCAACAAAAAGTGATTAAAATGTACCAGAGTGGTTTGTTTTGAATGTTCCTCACAGTGTACCAGGTCATGTGACCACCATATACCATAT